>ERZ779633.27-NODE-27-length-83685-cov-8.223652_pt1 | contig 83685 bp, 81 predicted proteins | sample MGYA00514195_ERZ779633 | MGnify/ENA primary metagenome ERZ779633 (study PRJEB29562, sample SAMEA4376707) | mouse gut metagenome | isolation source: Cecum | study: EMG produced TPA metagenomics assembly of the A DSS colitis mouse model was used to assess the microbial...
GTCCTCTTCTGGTGTCTTTCTTGCTTCTTCACGTTGTTTAATTTACAAGGTGCACACTGCTCGCTTTGCTTTCGCTTGCGAACTTTGATAGGATACCACCGCTCTGCCGGTTTGTCAAGCGTTTTTTTCACTTTTTTCAAAGTTTTTTTGGCGGTGGAATTATGGTAACTAAATTTCCGCAATTTTTACCTATATATAATAAGGTAGGCGAGGATAAAGCCCAAGATATAGTTTAACCCCCCGGCCTTCCATCAGACCGGGGGGTCATTTCTGGTTGGGCTCTAACAATGTTGTTTACCTCGCTTTCCGCGGAATTTCGCCTTGCGGGATTGCCTCTCTTTTCACTTTTGAGCTGTGCTTTGATCGGAACCGGGTCTTTCCTAACGCTTTGCAGGTTTCTCGAAACGATTGGCGCTTTCTCGCGTCTTCTCACATTGTGTGAGCTGTTTGGAACTTGCTCTTGCTGGAAAGGTCTTGTTCTGATCCCGCTTGGCAGGGTGCCTTCGTCTTTTCGGCCCCTTTGGAACTTTGGCTTCCCTTTAGCTTCCCGAAAGTGGTTTCGCTTCGGATGGACTTCTTAGCCCATTGGACTCACCTCTTTCTGTCTATACTATACAACTCACAAAGGGGTTTGTCAATACTTTTTGTGAAATTTTTCTGGAAATTTTTGTCCCAGCGAGAAAAGGCGGGGCAAAGCCCCGCCAGTTAATTCTCCTCCAATACTTTGCGCTCTCTTATGCCAAATTCAGCAGCAGCAAGATCAACCCGTAGATCACGCTGGTGCTGATACCAAAGACCAGCACAGGACCGGCAATGACAAACATCTTGGCCGCCACTCCCAAGACCAACCCCTCGCTCTTGAACTCCAGCGCCGGAGACACCACCGCATTGGCAAAGCCGGTGATAGGCACCAGAGTACCCGCCCCCGCGTGCTTGGCGATCTTATCAAAAACGCCCAGGCCGGTGAGGATCGCGGAGAGCAGAATGAGTGTCACCGACACCGCCGCCGCGGCATCGTCCTTTTCCAGAGCACAGTTATTTTGATAGAAATTCAGCAGCAGCTGCCCCAGTGTGCAGATCAGCCCACCCACGCAAAATGCCCACACGCAGTTTTTCAGACAAGGCGACGGCTTGGATTTTCCATTGACATAGCTTCCATATTCTTTGTTGGTCATATCCATAACGCGCTCTCCTCCCTTTGAGGGATAGTTTGCCGCTCCAAGTAAAAAAAATACATGTTCGTTTGACATTGTGTGTCTTATAAGGTATCATAATGTGAAAAGCAAGTTGGAGGTCGATGTATGGAGCGGCAATTGAACATTGGCGGGACCTACCGCCACTTCAAAGGCAAACACTATAAGGTTCTGATGGAGGCCACTCACTCCGAGACCCGGGAGCGGATGGTGGTCTATCAAGCCCTCTACGGCGACTTTGGCGTGTACGTCCGACCCTATGATATGTTCCTCTCCCCGGTGGACCGGGAGAAATACCCGGAGGTCACTCAAACCTGGCGGTTTGAGGAAGAAGATACATGACGCCTTCTTTTGTCCCCAGCAAACGCAAAAGAGCGCTCAGGTCAAACCTGAGCGCTCTTTTTTCATTCCACGCAGAGATCACATCAGCTTTACGGTGTAGTAAACCGCCGCAATGAGCAGCCAAGCCACCGTCACAGCATAGAGGGCCATCTGGTTGATTCCGATGGCCGCCAGGATCAGCACCACCAGTAGGATAATGGCCCCCAGGTAGAGCAGGGCATAATTGGCGTCCTTGGCAAATAAGCGCACATTCTTGCCGTTGAGCTCCAGCATACCATTCTCAGTCTGGGCCTTTCGGCACAGCCACGCCAACGCCACCACTGCCACAGCGGCCAGGGCCACACAGGCGTAGGCGATCATGGCATATCGTCCGCCCAAGCCCTTGGCGCAGCCCCAGACAATCAATAGGGTCAGGGCGCTCTCACAGGCGATGAAAAAGAATTCCCGCTGATAGAGATAGTAGATGACGGCCAGGGCCACTACCGCAGGCACCGCCACATACATAAGCTGGATACCCGAGCCATAGAAAAACCACGCGGCAAAGCAGCCCGCCGACACGCCCAGCATAAAGAAGCCCAGCACGCCGGGCAAAGTGGCGTTTTTCCCCGCCTTTTTGGCTCCGTTCCACCAATAGAAAGCCGCTCCAGCACAGAGAAGTCCAGCCACAGCCAAGATCTTCACTGCCACGCCCAGCGCCGTCATAATGTCAACCTCGCTGCCCGTAAACCGAAAATAGTAACGGTTGAGCAGAAGAAGAAGGAACTCCAGCACCGATCCACCGGCGATCCAGTAGAGAATATGGTTGAGGGCCTCTTCTTCCGCTTTTGCCCTGGCCGCTTTTGTCGCTTTCTTGTTCTTGTCCATGCGCACATCTCCCGAGAAAACTTTCCCATTTTTTAAACCGATTATTCTGACCTATTTTAGCAGATTATGGGAAACTTTGCAATAGCAAAAAATTTTCCCCTGCTCCTTAGACGTTGGCCTTTCTATTTTGTTTCCAATTTGTTGTTGTTTTTTCCCCTTTCTTAGATATAATAGGAATACGCTTATAATTGGCGACATATTCAGAATGACAAGAATAACAAATGAGAAAGCAGTGTATTTAATGAAGCAAAAACTCCGCCGTCTTTTGTCCATGACTTTGGCCCTGGCCTGTCTCTTGAGTCTGGCCGCCTGCAAGAAAAAAGCCCCCACCGGCCCTGACGTGCCGGAAAACAGCGCCCAGGCCGAGGCTACCCCCGCCCCTGAACCCACGCCGGACGTCGTCCCAGACGACGCCGTGCCCACCGATCCCCCGGTGCCTCTGGTCCCCTGGCCCACCGACGCGGTTGTGGAACACCTCTTTTTTCACCCGGTCATCGCCTACCCTCAATGGGCCTTCCACGACTGCGGCGCCAGCGAGAGCGAGCGTTACGGCCTGGACGACTGGATGGTAACGGTGGACGAGTACAACAAAATCCTTCAAAGCGTCTACGACAACAACTACGTTATTGTCAATATGAACGATGTGTGGTCGGAATATACCACCGACAGCGGCGAGCAGCGGATGCGCCGCAACGTACTGATGATCCCCCAAGGCAAAAAGCCTCTGGTCATTTCCTTTGACGACACCAATTACTACCCCTATATGCTCCAGCAGGGCTTTACCTCCAAGCTGGTACTGGGCGGCGACGGCGAGATCTGGGCCGAGTGTACCGATCCTTACACCAAGCAGACCTTCCTCACCCAGGATCTGGACGCCATTACCATTTTGGACAAATTCGTCAAGGAGCATCCCGACTTCTCCCTCAACGGCGTAAAGGGCTGCCTCTCCCTCACCGGTTACGAGGGTATTTTGGGCTACCGCACCCAAAACGACATCGACATTTCAGAAAATGACCCCCGCCGTCCCGCCTTTGACGCCAACCGGCAATCCGAGATCGATGCGGTGAAGCCCATCATCCAGCGGCTCAAGGAAACCGGCTGGTATTTCGGCTCCCACACCTGGGGCCACATCCGTCTGTCCACCCGGCCTACCGAATCCATTCAGCGGGACACCCTCCGCTGGGCGGAAGAAGTGGGTTCCCTGGTAGGCCCCACCCAGATCCTGTTCTATCCCCACGGCGCCCGGCCTGACGGCGACAACGACGTGACCCAAACCGGCCCCCAGTTCAAATGGCTCCACAGTCAGGGCTTCCGCATCTTCGCCAGCGTAGGTATCAGTTCCTACGAGAAGTGTAAGAGCGATATCTCCGCCGTCATCTGTGACCGGCTCCATCCTGACGGCACTACCCTCCGCAGCGGAAAGTCCCTGCCTCGTTACCAGCAGTTTTATAACGCTAAGGAGATCATTGACCTCTCTATCCGCCCACCCCTGGGCACCACATGGTGAGATTTTTCCCATGCCCCTATATGTTAGTTTTATGTAAACCAGAAAGGAGCCTCTCATGACTGATCGTGAACTGGCCGATCTGGCCTATGCCATGCTCTCCCGCTCCTACGTCCCCTACTCCAAATTTCCCGTGGGGGCCGCCCTTCTCTGTGCCGACGGCAGCGTCTTTACCGGCTGCAACATCGAAAACGCCGCCTATGGCTCCACCATCTGCGCCGAGCGCACCGCTCTGGTGAAGGCAGTGAGTGAGGGCCATAGGGACGACTTTGTCCGCCTGGCGGTGGTGGGCGAAAGCGCCGACTACTGCTGGCCCTGCGGAGCCTGCCGGCAGATGCTCTACGAGTTTGCCCCGGAACTGGAGCTACTGGTGGGAAAGGCGGACAGGAGCTTCACCAAGCTGAAGCTCTGCGACCTCCTCCCCCACGGCTTTGGCCCCAAGGATCTGAGCTTGGGGTAAAAACAGCACAAAAAGACCGGCCCCCAAGGGGCCGGTCTTTTTTCATGCCAAAGGAGAAGTTTATTTCCCCACCTTGTCAAAATATTCCTTGGTGACCTTGAAAACCACCGGGCACAACAGCAGTAGCCCCACCAGGTTGGGAATGGCCATCAGACCGTTTAGGGTATCAGCAATGCTCCACATGAGGGTCCCGGAACCCACAGCGCCCACAATACAGAACAGAACGAAGGCCACCTTGTAAACCAGGATGACCACCTTATTGTCCTTGGAGAGATAGCCCCAGCAGCGCTCCCCATAATAGCTCCAGCCCAGGATCGTGGACAGGGCAAAGAAGAGAAGGCTGATCTGGATCACTGTGCCGCCCAGGGTGCCGGGGAGAATGATGTTGAATGCCTCCACGGCGGCGGCGCCCTTGGAGGCGAAGGCGTCCAGCCCGCCGGTGGTATTCAGCACCCCGGAGAGAATAACGGCCAGGGCGGTGATGGTGCAGATGACAATGGTATCGATGAACACCTCGAACACGCCCCAAATAGCCTGCTCACAGGGCTCCTCGCTGGAGGAGGCAGCGTGAGCAATGGGTGCGGAGCCAAGGCCGGCCTCGTTGGAGAATACGCCACGGGCAAAGCCGTTCTGCATGGCCTTCATAATGGCCACGCCAAAGATGGCGCCCTCCACAGCCTTGAAGCTGAAGGCCTCGGTAAAAATGGTCTTCAGGCCGAAGGGAATATCGGTGATCCGCAGTACGATAACGGCCACCCCGGCCAGGATATAAAACGAGGCCATAAAGGGCACCAGATAGGAGGTCACCTGGCCGATACGCTGTACGCCGCCGATGACCACGATGGCTACGATCACCGCCAGGATGACGCCCGCCGCCAGGGGGGCCACACCGAAGATACTGCCCATGGCTCCGGCGATCTCACTGGATTGGGCGATGTTGCCGATGCCGAAGGAGGCTATGCCGCCCAGGATGGCAAAGATGACTGCCAGCCATTTCCAATTTTTGCCCAGGCCCTTCTCGATATAGTACATGGGGCCGCCCTTGTGGGTACCGTCGGCATCGGTCTCCCGGTACTTCATGGCCAAGACGATCTCAGCGTACTTGGTACACATACCAAAGAAGGCGGAGATCCACATCCAGAACACCGCGCCGGGGCCGCCCATGAAAATGGCGCCGGTGACGCCGGCAATATTGCCGGTTCCCACGGTGCCCGCCAGGGCGGTGGTCACCGCCTGAAAGGGACTGAGATTGTTGCCATGGTCGGCATCCTTCTTACGGAACAAACTGCCGACAGTGTTCTTCATGATATAGCCAAACTTCCGCACCTGGAGGAACCCGGTACCCACGCTCAGCAGAATACCCGTTCCCACCAGCAACACCAGCATAACAGGCCCCCAGGCAAAGCTGTTGACCACGCTGTTTACCTTGGTGACAGCCTCCATAAATTTCTCCATACAGCTCTCTCCTTTTTCTCTCAGGCTCAAAGGGAAAAATCGGAAGCCATTTCTCCGACTTTGCCGCTTTATCATATCAAAGCCCCAGACAGATTGCAATATTTTTTCCGCTTCTTGGCTCCCTCCACAAAATTTTTGGCGTCTGTCAAACCGCTTTCGGTATAATTTGTTCTCCCCTTGTCCATGCTAAGTGCCGGGAATCCATTTTGAGGAGGTTTCTTTCACATGATCATGGACAAGATCGCCCTGATCCTCGCCATCATCGGCGGGCTGAACTGGGGCAGCATTGGTATCTTCGGCTTTGATATCGTGGCGTTTCTCTTCGGCGGAGCCGACAGCGCCATGAGCCGGGTGATCTACACTCTGGTAGGTCTGGCCGCTGTTTGGTGTATCTCTCTTCTCTTCCGGGAGAGCGATCCGGTGGAGGACCGCACCTGAGCGGGGAGCACACATCCAGCAAAAGCGCCGCGTGAAGACTCACGCGGCGCTTTCATTTTATCACTCACTCATAATTGACAGGGGTAGACATACCCTTTTTATCCGTGTCAACCGAAGCTATATGACCTGATGATTTTTCCACTTCCCCCGGACAAAATGGAAGGTAAAGATGGCCCCTCGGACGATCCAGTCGCAAAACATACCGATCCAGACCCCCAGCAGCCCCAGGCCCAGGCCCCAGCTGGCGCCAAAGAAATAGCTGCAGCCAATGCGGCAGATCCACATGGAGAGCATGCTCACCACCATGGTAAACTTGGCATCCCCCGCCGCTCGGAGGGCGTTGGGCAGCGCAAAGGACGGAGGCCAGAAGATAGCGTTGAATACGCAGTTCCACCGCAGTACCTGGACAGCAATGGCGGCGGTGGGAAGGGTCAGTTGAAACAAGGGGATCAGGTGCGGCATGGCAATAAAGAAGATCACATCCAGGGTGCCCATGGCGGCATAGGTCACGGCAATAAGCTTTCTGGTATACCCAGCCGCCTGTTTATGATCTCCCGCACCCATACACTGGCCTACCACAGTCACCAATGTCAGCCCCGCCCCCTGGCCGGGGACGTTCACCACACTAGCCACCGAGTTGGCGATGGCATTGGCCGCCACGGCGGAACCCTTCACCGCCAGGTCAACTCCCACATCGAAAGAGGTCACAAGGTTCAGTACCAGCAGCTTGCCGATCTGGAACATCCCGTTTTCGATGCCGTTGGGCACACCGATGCCCAAGATCTTTTTCACCATGGCCCACTGGAGCCGCGGCTGGAAAAGCTTTTCGATATAGACAAGGTGGGTGGGCTGGACGATCATCACACCAATGATAGCGGCGGCGGCAATACGGGAAACCAGCGTACCGATGCCCGCCCCCGCAGCCCCCATATTGAATCCGTAAATGAGCACGGCGTTGACCGCGATGTTGATGACGTTGACCACCAGAGAGTTTATCATGGACACCTTGCTGTTACCCATGGCCCGGAAGAGAGCGGCTCCAGCATTGTAAATGGCAATAAAGGGATAGGCCGCCGCCGTCAACAGGAAATAGACCAGAGCGGAGTCCATCACGTCCTGGGATATGTTTCCGAACACTCCCCGCAGAATGCTCTCCCGGAAGGCCAGCCCCACCGCCATAATGAGCAGGGCAACGATAGTGACCACATAGAGAAGCTGCTTGGCGGCGGAACGGGCCTGCTCCGGGTCTTTGCGGCCCAGGTATTGGGACACCACCACCGCGCCGCCGGTGGAGAGGGCGGAGAAGATGTTGATAATAAGGATATTCAGGTTGTCCACCAGCGACACACCGGAGACCACTGCCTCCCCCGCAGTCGTCACCATCATGGTGTCCGCCATACCCACGGTCATCAGCAAAAGCTGCTCGATGACCAGGGGAAGCATGAGCCTGGTCAGCTGCTTATTGGTAAACAAGGGCTTTGTCTCTTTGATCTCTTCGTGCTCCGCCAACGCTCTCACCTCAAAAAATCATTCTCAACAGTTGCCCATTGTAGCACCTTCCCCCATTTTTGAGAAGTGTGGTTTTACACAAAGTTTTCCCGTTCCATCGCATAAAAAAGGCGCAAAAAACGAATGGCGCAAACATCCCCCGGAGCTGTACCGCTCTGCACAGCTCCGGGGGATGCTTTTCCTCTTATAAAAAGCTCTGTCACACCCGCTTCCAGGTGGTGCCCTCCTTGGTGTCGATGAGCTCGATGCCCTGGGCCTTCAGCTCGTCCCGGATGCGATCAGCCTCGGCCCAGTTCTTGTCGGCCTTGGCCTGGGCGCGGGCAGCGATCAGGGCATCAATGGCCGGGTCGCTCTCGGCGGTGGGGGCGGCGGTCTCCTTCTCCTTAAGGATAGAAGCCTTCTCCAGCAGCTTCAGTCCCAGCACGGTATCAAAGCTGGCAATGAGCGCGCGCTTGGAGGCGTCCGAAATGTCGGCCTTCAGCACGTCATAAAGGGCAGTGATGGCCAGAGAGGTATTGAGGTCGTTATCCAGAGCGGCCTGGAACTTCTCCAGATAGGGCTTCATCTCTCCATCGTCGGACTTACCCTCCTGAGAGAGTGCAGCCACCCGCTTCAGGAGCTTCTCATAGGTCCCGGCGGCGTTGTCCAGGTTCTCCCAGGAGAAGGTGAGGCCCTTACGGTAATGGCTCTGGAGGCAGAACAGCCGGTAACAGAGGGGATCGTAGCCCTTCTGCTCCAGCAGGGAGACGGTGAGGAATTCCCCCTTGGACTTGCTCATCTTGCCGCTGTCCGTATTCAGGTGGTGGACATGGAACCAGTGGGGGCACCACTCATGGCCCAGGTAGGACTCAGACTGGGCGATCTCGTTGGTATGGTGAGGGAAGGCGTTGTCCACGCCGCCGCAGTGGAGGTCCAGATACTCCCCGCAATATTTCATAGAAATGCAGGAGCACTCGATATGCCAGCCGGGGTAACCCTCTCCCCAGGGAGAATCCCATTTCAGGGCCTGATCCTCAAACTTGGACTTGGTGAACCAGAGGACAAAATCGTTCTTGTTGCGCTTGTTCACGTCCTCCTCCACGCCCTCCCGAACACCGCTCTGCAGGTCCTCGGCGTCGTGGTCGTTGAAGATATAGTAACGCTTGAGCTTGGAGGTATCAAAGTACACATTGCCCCCGGCCAGATAGGCGTAGCCGGTGTCGATGAGCTTGGTGATGACCTTGATATACTCTTCGATCATGCCGGTGGCGGGCTGGACCACGTCGGGGGTCTTGATGTTCAGCTTGGCACAGTCGTCAAAGAAAGCGTCGGTATAGAACTGGGCGATCTCCATGACGCTCTTGTGCTCCCGCTGGGCACCCTTTACCATCTTGTCCTCGCCGGTATCGGCGTCTGAGGAAAGATGACCTACGTCGGTGATGTTCATTACCCGGAGCACATCGTAGCCCTCCCACCGCAGGGCCTTCTCCAGCACGTCCTCCATGATGTAGCTGCGCAGGTTGCCGATATGGGCAAAGTGATAGACCGTGGGACCGCAGGTGTAGAGGGAGACCTTGCCCGGCTCGTGGGTCTTAAAAGGCTCCTTCTTGTGGGACATGGAGTTGTAAAGCTGCATGGTATCCATATGACCGTCTCCTTTTCAGTCAAAATTTGCTGTGTCAGACCGCCGAGGAAGAAAACAAAAGCCCCCCATGCCCTTGGCATGAGAGGCGTTTTCACGCGGTTCCACTCTCGTTTTTCCTCGAAGGCCGGTAACGGGGCCGAACCGTGGGGCATTGCCCCCAGCGCTCCCGGACGCACTTTGCTCTCAGGCTTTCCGTAGGGCCGCTTACAGCCGGTGACGGCCCCTCTCTGTCCGCTTTTGCCTGTGGGCTACTCTTTCCGTTCCTCGCGCATACTTCCGATGTGATTAGTATATTAGCACGCCCCCGCCTTTGTGTCAAGGGGAGCGCTCCAACAGCGCTAAAACAACCACCCGCTATCCTGCTCTCGGCCCAAAGGCTTTGAATTGCCCCACGCGAAAATAGATACGGGTGGGCTGGCAGAGGAGAAAATATAGATACAGAGCGTCTAAGAATACATTCAGCCGTAGTGTCAGTATCCTACTCAAGAGATCCAGAGAAATAAAAACCACAGCAGCCCAAAAGCCTGCTTTCAAACCAAAAAAGAGCAATATCCAAATCAGGAAGTCCAAAATTACAGTTATCAAAAGAAACGCACGATAAAGAGGAAGAGCCTCCGCTGAAACAGGCAAAGAGTTGCCGCCCACAACGCCGGCATAAGAATACCACAGATATAGGAGCGCGGGAATACTGAGGCCCCAAATGACCAAAAACGCCACCAGCTGGCCCGGACGCTTATCCGCCGGATGTATATTCCCCTTTCTTGCTTTCTTTCTCTTTTTCCCCATGGACCCCGCTCCCCTTCTCCCTTCAAATCTTCGTCCAGTCGATGCACTCCCGGTTTTTAACAAAGTACTCCACCCCGGAGTACACCGTGGTGACCACGATCACCGCCACGCACGCCCAATCCAGATACTTAAAGTAGTCGGGGGCGGAATACAGCCCCTCCGGCCTTCTCCCCCACAGGTGCATCAGGCACAGGCACACCATGGTGGAGGCGGTCTTTACCTTCCCCGACCACCCGGCGGCGATAACCTTCCCGCCCTCCACGGCAATGAGCCGCAGCCCGGACACGGCAAACTCCCGGAAAATGATTACTGTCAGCGCCCAGGCGGGGAAGCGGCCCATGGCGCAGAAGCAGACCATGGCGGTCATGACCAGCACCTTGTCCGCTAAGGGGTCCATAAACTTTCCAAAATCAGTGATAAGCCCCCGGCTCCGGGCAATATGCCCGTCCAGCAGGTCGGTAAGACTGGCCAGAACAAAGACTGCCAGGGCGGCGTAGCGGCTCCACCCCGCATCCACATTCCACAGAGCCAGGTAGACCGGGATCATCAACACCCGGAGCATGGTCAGCTTGTTGGCAGCGTTCATTTTCATGCTCTTCACTCCCCCTCACGCCCACGGACGCGGATCATTCCTCGATCTCCCCGGTCAGATCCCCATCCTGGCTGCCGGTAATGCGGACGTTCACAAACTCCCCCGCCGGGACGACCCCCGCCGCGGTAAAGAGCACCCGTCCGTCCACCTCCACCGAGTCGGCATAAGTCCTGCCCACATAGCAGCCCTCTCCGGCGTCAAAGCCCTCGCAGAGGACCTCCAGCACCCGGCCCAGGCGGCTTTCATTGAACTCGTCCAGCACTTGGGACTGTATGCGCACCAGCCGTTCCACCCGCTGTGCCGCGATCTCTTCAGGGACTTGGCCGTCCATCTTGGCGGCCCTGGTCCCCTCCTCCCTGGAATACTGGAAGACCCCGGCCCGCTCGATTTTAGTTGACATAATAAAATCACACAGCTCCTCAAAGTCCGCCTCGGTCTCCCCCGGCAAGCCACAAATGAGAGAGGTGCGGAGGACCACGCCGGGGATCTTCTTCCGAAGCCTTTCCACCAGGGCGGTGAGCGCTTCCCTGTCTCCCCAGCGGTTCATACTCTTAAGCAAACGGCCTGAGCAGTGCTGCATGGGAATATCCAGGTATTTGACGATTTTAGGTTGCTTGGCGATGCAGTCGATGAGCGCGTCGTCAAAATGGTCGGGATATAAGTAATGGAGCCGTATCCAGCGAAACGGAAGTTTACATAATTTTTCCAGCAGTTCCGTTAGCTTCGTCTCTCCATAGAGGTCTTTTCCGTAAGGGCCGATATCCTGGGCGATGAGGATAAGCTCCTTTGTCCCGCCACGGGCCAAAGTCTCGGCCTCGGCCAATATTTTCTCCATGGGGCGGCTACGGTAACGGCCCCGAAGGTATGGGATAATACAGAAGGCACAGAAATTGTCGCAGCCCTCGGCGATCTTCAAAAAGGCGGTGTAGTCCGGCCCGGTGACAAACCGCTCCCCCTCCTCGGTGGTGGCGGAGATATCCCCGAAGTCCTCGGGGAACTCCCCGGCGGCTAGGGCGTTGACCGCGGAGACGATCTGATCGTAGCTGCCCGTGCCCATCAGTCCGTCCACCTCGGGAAGCTCCCGCTTCATCTCCTCCCGGTAGCGTTGACTGAGGCAGCCGCACACCAGCAGCTTCCCCAGCTTGCCCTGGTCCTTCAGCTCACCCAGGGCAATGATATGCTCGATGGCCTCGCTTTTTGCCGCGTCGATAAAGCCGCAGGTATTGAGTACGGCCACGTCGGCCCCCTCCGGCTCTCCGGTGACTTCCATCCCGGCATTGCTGCAAAGGGCCATCATCTGTTCGGTGTTGATGAGATTTTTGGAGCATCCCAGAGAGATAAAAGCAACTTTCAAAACGCTATTCTCCTATTCTTCCTCGATCTCCGCGCCGTAGCGGTTGAGGCCCTCCCGTATCTCATTCCAGCGGTAGCCTCTGCGGGCCAATGCGTCCGAGGCCCGTTTCAGCTCCTTCTGGTCGGGCTGCACCCCCTTGAAACGCTTTCGCAGAAATTCGTCGATGCCTTCTTCCGGCTCCACAGCCTCGGCCAGAGCTTCATCCCAGAGTTTCTTCGGTACCCCCCGGCGAAACAGTTCGTCCTTCACCTTGTGTTCCCCATAGCCCTTGGCGGAATAGTGCCGGACCACCTGTTTGGCATACTCGGTATCGTTGAGGTAGCCCAGTTCCTCCAACCAGTCGGCGGTCTCACCCGCCAGTGTCTCATCTGCCAGAGGGGGACGCTCCCGGCCATCCCTTCCCTTGGGACGTCTGGCAATGAGTTTGTCAACCAGTTCCCGGCGGGACATGGGCTTGGCAGCTACCATATCCAAAGCCTTCCCGCGGACAGTGGAGCGTTGGGCCTTCTCCACCAAAGCGTCGTAAAGCTCGTCGGACACCTCCATGCCCTGATAGAGAGCAAACTCCACCACCTCGTTCTCCGTGACCCGGAGAAAGGAGCCGTCCTCCAGCCATACCAGCCACCGCTCGTGGACATGCTGGGACGGCTCCAATTTCGCAATCATCATTCGTCGTCAAAATCCTCAGCAGAGACGTCCGCGCCGCGGGAGGCAGGACGGGAAGCGGGAGCCGCGGGACGGGCAGGGACGGAGGCTGCTCCGGCGGCGGGAGCGGCGGCAGCGCCGCGTCCAGCCTTGGCTATGCCCTCAGCTTGACGCTTTGCCATTCCCGCCCGGACGTCGGCTTCCAGCTGCTCTGCCACGTCGGGGTTATCCTTCAGATACTGTCGAGCGGCGTCCCGGCCCTGGCCGATGCGGGTCTCGCCCATGGAGAACCAGGAGCCGGACTTCTGCACCAGCCCCAGCTCCACGCCCATATCCACCAGCTCCCCTTCCTTGGCGATGCCCTCGCCGAAGAGGATGTCAAACTCGGCCTGTTTGAAGGGCGGGGCCACCTTGTTCTTGACCACCTTGGCCCGAACGTGGTTGCCCACCACTTCGGCGCCGTTTTTGATGGACTCCACCCGGCGGATATCGATGCGGACGGAGGAGTAGAACTTCAGCGCCCGGCCACCGGTAGTGACCTCCGGGTTGCCATACATCACACCCACCTTCTCTCGAAGCTGGTTGATAAAGATGACGATGCAGTTGGTCTTGGAGATGGCGCCGGCCAGCTTCCGCAGGGCCTGGGACATGAGCCGGGCCAGCAGGCCCACATGGGCGTCGCCCATGTCTCCCTCGATCTCGGCACGGGGAGTTAGAGCGGCGACAGAGTCCACCACCACCACATCGATAGCGCCGGAACGCACCAGGGCCTCGCAAATTTCCAAGCCCTGCTCGCCGGTATCAGGCTGGGAGATGAGCATGGAGTCGATGTCCACTCCCAGGGCGGCGGCATACACCGGGTCCATAGCGTGCTCCGCGTCGATGAAGGCCACCTCGCCGCCCCGCTTTTGGGCCTCAGCTACGATGTGAAGGGCCAGGGTGGTCTTGCCGGAAGACTCAGGGCCATAAATTTCAATAATGCGCCCCTTGGGCACACCGCCGATACCCAGGGCAAAGTCCAGAGCCAGGGAGCCGGTGGGAATGGCCTCCACCACCACATGGGAGTTCTCCCCCAAACGCATGACGGCGCCCTTTCCGTAGTCCTTCTCGATCTGGGCCAGGGCGGTATCCAGCGCCTTCTTCTTGTCCGCGGCCTGGCCGGGTTGGGTGATCATGGGCTTTTTCTTCTCTGCCATATTCCATACTCCTCTCGAAAGGCGGGGCCTCTCTTGTATTTTCAATGCTATTCTACCAGATCGACAGTCCTATAAACAGGACTTTACTCCAATATCTTCTCCATGCCGTATTTTTGGATTTCCAGCCCCAGGCGCTGATAGAACCGAAATGCCGAGGGGTTACAGGCCCAGACGTTGAGGGTCACGCTGTAACACCCCGCGGCTTTGGCCGTCTCCGTCACATAATGATAGAGCTTGGCCCCCACGCCGCCGCCCCGGCAGCTCTGGTCCACACAGAGGTCGTCGATGTAAAGGCTTTTGCGGGGATACATGTTCTCCCCATGGGGCTGCTGAAAAATACAAAAGGCGTAGCCCAACACTATTCCGTCTTCCTCCGCCACATACACTGGGTGTCCATCGTCGGCAAGGATGGTGGTCAGTTCTTCCCTGGTATACTTCTTAGCCCCGGGGACAAAAATGTCCGCTCGGGCGTCGGCATGTACCTTATGGACTTGATAGAGGAGCTTTTCCAGTTGGGGGATGTCCCGCTCCTCCCCACGACGGATCTTCATCCGCAGCGCCTCCTTACTCGTTGATGGACCCGGACACCACCCGGAGGATGCCCTGGGTATCCGGGAAGGACTGGACGTCCTCAAAACCGTTCTCCCGCATGAGCCTCTCCACGTCGTGGGCCTGGTCTATGCCCACCTCAAAGAGAAGTCTCCCTCCCAGCCGGAGGGCGCCCTTCCACCTGGAGGTAATGGCACGGTAAAAATCCAAACCATCGGCTCCTCCATCCAGGGCCTCGTGAGGCTCATAATCCCTGACGGAGGAATCCAGGGTAAGGATATCTGCCGAGGGGATATAGGGCGGGTTACAGGCGATGACGTCAAAGTCCCAGAGGGCGGGCAGGGGAGGCAGCTTGGCGTCGGCGGTGAGGCAGAGGACCTGGCCGCCCAGGCCGCAGCGGCGCACGTTCTGTCGGCACACCCGCATGGCCCCCTCGGAATTATCTGCAAGCACTACCTTACACTCGGGCACATTGGCCGCCACCGCCAGCCCCACGCAGCCGCTTCCGGCGCAGAGGTCCAGTACCCGGCACTCCCCGCCGCAGGCGCGGGCGGCCAGGATGGCTTGCTCAGCCAGCACCTCGGTGTCAATACGGGGAATGAGGACTTCCCTGGACACGTCCAGGGTCAAACCATAAAATTCCCACTCGCCGATGATATAGGCCACCGGCTCCCCCTGGAGACGGCGACGGGTCAGCTCAAGGATCTGCTCCTCCACCGCTCCGGTGGCATAGAGGGTCAGGTCCCGGAAAAACTCCTCCCGGCTCTTGCCCGTCACATAGCAGACGATCTCCCTGGCCTCCAGCTGGGGGTTGGGAATACCGGCGGCCTTAAGCTGCCGCCGGGCGTCCAGATACAGGTTGTTGTAGGTGCTTGCCATAGTCTCACCTCATTTTACCAACGGTCAGTACCCTCTGTCTGGGGCAGCACTTCGGTAAACGCCTTGATACCCACCTCAATCATGCTGTCGTCCGGCTCAAAGGTGGTCCACCGCTGGATGCCCATGCCGGGGGCGCGGACCATGCGGCAGACAGGGCCGTCATGACCGCCTACATAGCGGTTGATCTCATAGGTGATGGACACCACCACCGGCAGCATCAGCAGATGCAGGCCCATCCGGGCAAAGGTGTTCTCCACAGGGAAAAAGGAGAACACCACGCTGCTCAGGAGAATAGACACCACGATAACCACAAAGAGAAAGCTGGTGCCGCAGCGGGGGTGGTGCTTGGGCTGCTTCCGGACGTTCTCCACCGTCAGGGGCTCTCCCGCCTCGTAGCAGAAGATGGTCTTATGCTCGGCGCCGTGGTACTGGAAGGTACGGTGGATATCCTTCATTTTCGAGCAGAGGATGAGGTAGCTCAGGAAAATGACCACCTTCAGCGCTCCCTCCACCAGATTCCGCACCCACAGCGGGCAGCCGGGGAAGAAGCGCATCACCACGCCCCCCAGGGCGGTGGGCAGCAGAATGAAGAGGAACACGGAAAAGGCCATACCCATCACCATGGCGACGGTAATGACCGCCCCGGCCAGCTTCTCACTGCCCAGCGTTTTGTCCAGCCATGCCTCGAACTTAGAAGGCTCGGCCTCCTCTTCGTCTTCGGGATAAAACTCGGCGGAGTACATCAAAGCGGTGACGCCGTTATACATGGATGAGCAGAAATTCACTACCCCCCGGATCAGGGGCAGACCTACAAAGGGATATTTCTCTTTCAAGGTCTTTCGCGGCTCGGTCTTGACCTCCAGCTCCCCGTCCGGCTTGCGGACGACGATGGACTTCTTATCTGGGCCAAGCATCATGATGCCCTCAATAAGGGCCTGTCCGCCGATCATGGTCTTAAAGCCTCCGGCGGCGAGGAGCAAAAGGGTCTTTATGCGTTTCAACATGGAGTTTCTCCTTCGGTGGCAGAAATCGCGGACGGATACTACCCGCCCCTACATTGCGGATGATCACGGGCGGATACTATCCGCCCCTACATTGTAGCAAACCCGAACCCCTTTTTCAAGGGGTTCGGGCAAAAAATCGAACCTATGTTCCAGACATTGCCGCTGCGTCAAGGGGCAGCCGGATGGTAACGACGCATCCGCCCCCCTCGGCGTTGCCGATCAGCAGCTCCCCGCCGTGGCGGGTAACGATCTCATCACACACCGCCAGCCCGATGCCGGAGCCGCGGGCCTTGGAGGAGCCTTTGTAGAATTTGTTCTTCACGTAGGGCAGCTCCTCCTCGGGAATTCCCGCGCCATAGTCCCGGACGGTAATGACCGCCCAGTCCTCCTCCCGGCGGATGGCGGCGTCGATCTTTCCGCCGCTGCCGCCGTGCTTGGAGGCATTATCCAGAATGTTGCAGAACACCTGGCGCAGCCGCCCGGGGTCGGCTTCCATGGGGGGAAACTCCTCCTCATTCTCCTCGTAGCGCAGCTCCAGGCCCTCCTTACGGAAAAACTCCTTATAGGTATAGACTGCATCCTCAAACTCGGCCTTCAGATCCACCGGCTCCATGGAAAGGGTAAATCGGCCATCCTCAATGCGGGAAAATTCCAGCAGCTCCTCCACCATACCCGTGAGACGCTTGGCCTCGGAGACAATGATGCCCATGCCCTTTTTCACATCGTCGGCGTCCCGGACCTCGCCATTCATAATGGTCTCCGCCCAACCGTTGATGGCGGTGAGGGGGGTGCGCAGCTCATGGGACACTGAGGAGATGAACTCGCTCTTCATCTTCTCAGACTGGTCGATGCGCTCGGACATATCGTTGATGGCGTCGGTGAGATCGCCGATCTCGTCGTCCCGCTGCTTCTCGATCTGGATGCCATAGCTGCCGGCGGCAATGCGCTTGGTGATCTCGGTAATGCCCGCCACCGGCTCTACAATGGACTTGACAAAGTAGAGGTTGAAGAAATAGACCAGCAGCAAAATGGCCAGGCCAATGGCCCCGGAAATGCCCACGATGGCAATGAGCTGCCGGTCCACCAGCCGCAGGGAGGTCACGTAGCGCACAGCGGAAACCGCCCTGCCGTCAATGGTCAGGGGGGTCGTCACCGCCATAATATGCTCCCCGGTAGACGGGTCCTTTCCCGTCCAGGAGGTGGTCTGGGGACGCTCCGGGTCCAGGGCCCCAGCAATATCGGGGGTCCCGGGAGAGGAATAGGCCGCCAACCCAAAGGTGGAAAAACGAATGGAGCCATCAGAGGCTAAAAACTGCATCTCCACCTCATCCCGGTCCTCGGTGTTGCTGTTAACGTAGGAGAGCACATGCTGGTAATACTCGCTCTGGGTCCGGTAGTCCCCAAAGAAATCCACCACATATTCCGCCTTGACCCGCAGACCGCTGGACATGGTGGCGTAGTAATAGCTCTCCATAGCCACCGAGAAGGCGGTGATGGCAAAGAGGATAACGAAAAGCACCACACCCAGGGAGTTGGTCATCCACCGGCGGCGAATGCCCTGCCGGGTGCCCCGCTTCTTCTTTTCCATACCTGCCCGCCCCCTCTCCATGTCATCTCAGTGCCCTTTTACGCGCCCCACTTATAGCCAAAGCCCCACACCGTAGTGAGAAATTTCGGATTTGTCGGGTCGTCCTCGATCTTGATGCGCAGACGGCGGATATTCACGTCCACGATCTTGACTTCGCCGAAGTACTCCTTGCCCCACACCGCATCCAGGATCTCCTCCCGGCTCAGGGCCTTGCCCGCGTTTTCCATAAACAGCTGCACGATGGAGTATTCCACCTGGGTCAGCTTCACCCGCACGCCGTTTTTCTCCAGGGTGCGGTTGCGGGTATTGAGGAGGAAGGGAGGAAAGCTGATCTCTCCCACCGCCACGGCAGCCTCCCCGGTGGCCCGGCGGCAGATGGCGTCAATACGGGCGGTGAGCTCCGCCGGAGAGAAGGGCTTGGTCACATAGTCGTCAGCCCCGGTCATCAGCCCTGTTACCTTATCCATCTCCTGGGTACGGGCGGTGAGCATGATAATGCCGATGCGCTTGTTTCCCGCCCGAATTTGACGGCAGACCTCAAAACCGTCGGTATCGGGAAGCATCACGTCCAGCAGGGCTACGTCCACATTGGGATTGCGCCGGAGCTGCTCCAGCGCCTCCTCTCCGGTGCCCGCCTCAATGGTCTCATATCCCGCCCGCTTCAAATTGATGACGATAAAAGAGCGGATGTTGGCCTCGTCTTCCAAAACAAGGACCTTTTTCATGGCGTTGCCTCCTTCGTTGCTCTATGTAAGTCAATATCCACTGTACCAGTCGGTCTTGATGATAGCAAAGCGCTCCCGTACCTGGTCTTCTGTAAGTCCACAGGACCAACCTTCCCGAAACCTGGCGGCGTAGACCACATCATCGCCGGGATTCGGTGGAATGAGAATAAACCGTCCCTCCTCCGCCGCCCGGGACATTCGGTTGGAGCCGGTGAGACGGTATATGGTAAGGAAAGGTCTGGCCTCCTCCCATTCCGCGCCTTCCCGCCGGGAAAAGGTCACCGCCCGCTCCCCGCCGCCGGGCAGGTCGGACCGGGAGAGGCTCAGCTTACCATCCCATTCATCGGGGATAATGAAATACCAGCCGTCCCGCTCGTTGTGGTAAGTAGTGAACACCGGCTGCTCCCCGCCGTTGGCGTCAAACTGCCGCCAGCGGATCAGCCAGAAGCTCACCGTGTCGCTGATGTTGCGCACATCCACCACGGGCACCGGCTGGGGGATCTCGGTAACACCATCGCCGTTGATATCCCTGGCGCCTACGGCGGAATAGTAGCTCACGGTCTCTCCGCTCTCCCCGGTCTCCGGGTCCAGGGTAACATTCCTGAGCTGACCGTCCAGACTGACAAAAACGTCGGTGATGCGGCCATTTTCCCCGTAAGAGGAGGTAGCGAAAACGGCGGGGACACGGTCAGACAGCCGCCCGGTGATGACCCCGGTGAGATAGTCGGTCTTGACACGTCCATCCGCGCCGATGACCGCTCCAGTGGAGAGAGGCGCCGTGCCCGCCAGAGCCAGGACGCCGTCAAAGTCATACAGCTCGGCCTGCGGCTGCCCCGTGATGGGGGTACGAAAGGCCACGATCTCCTGTTGGTTGTCCTGGTCCAGGTCGCAAAGGGCATAGTCGTCATAGTCGGTGCGGATCATCTCCTCCACCTGCTCCGGGCCGATGGAGTAGGCCGCCAGGGAGTGGACCTGGGCGGTCATCTGCCAGGAGACCACGATCTCCTTAAAAGGCTCATCGTCCATCTGCGCGTAGTCCACCCGGTTGACGGCGGTAGCGGCGCCCTCCACCACGGCCAGGGTCTCGTAGCTGTCTCCATTCTGGCGGAAGATATAGATCTTCATGGGCTTCTCCTCACCGGGAAAGCGGAAAAACGCGATGGCCTCCTGTTTGCCGTCGCCGTCCAGGTCCTGGAGCTGCACAGCCTGGATCATCTCGCCGGTAAGGGGGGCGGCGTACTCTCCACCCTGGGCCACCACCTCTCCCAGCCGCTGCTGAAGGGCCTCGTAATCTTTCGTGGGATGGGGAATGGCGTAAAGCTGATCCACCGGGCGGAAGACGCAGCCGGAGAGGAAAATACAGAGGGCCAGAGTCAGCGCCGTCCATTTAAATCGTATTTTTTTCATGGCCTCTCCCTCCTTTCCCGGCAGATAACTATAATCAAAAATATTGTACCACAAGGGCACAGAAGAATCACTAAGCTCGCTTTGCTCGCAAAGTGAATCTATTGTACCATATTTCTTCAAAAAATGATATGGTTTCTTTGCATTTTCCCAGGATTTTTCTCTCTTGCTCCCGGAGCGGTTACGGTCTATAATATTCTCATGTCACTCCCCAAGGAGGCCCTTCATGGATCCTCATTCTCTTTACCTCCCCGCCCTCCGGGTCATCGAAGATACCCTTCGGGCCACGGATGGTCCCGTCATTATGGCGGTGGACGGCCGCTGCGGCGCGGGCAAGACCACCTTTGCCGCTTTCTGTGCCCGGATCTTTGAAAACTGTGCTGTGTTCCACATGGACGACTTCTTTCTCCCGCCGGAGAAACGAACCGCCCAGCGGCTGGCCGCCCCCGGCGGCAACGCAGACTATGAGCGGGCCGAGATGGAGCTGCTTATCCCGCTCAGCCAAAACCGGGAGGCTGTCTACCGTCCCTTTGATTGTGCCTCCATGACCTTTGGCCCGCCCCGGCGCGTCCCCCCCGTCCGGCTTTGCGTCGTGGAGGGCACCTACTCCTTACACCCCGCCTTGGCAAAATACGCCGGGATAAAAATTTTCTTTACCTGTTCTCCTCAGACCCAGCTCGCCCGCCTGGCCCATCGCGAACCGCCCGAGAAACTGGAAAAATTTCGGGAGATATGGATCCCTTTGGAGGAGGCTTACTTCACTGGCCTCAACATAGCGGCCGAATGCGACGTGACCGTTGACACCACCCTTCTGCCACTCTGACCGGGCCAGTGTAGACGGACGCTGCCCCAGTTCATTTTTACCACAGGAGGAAATAACCATGACTGAGAAAGAACGGATGCTCTCTGGCAAGCTGTACAAGGCCGACGACCCGGAGCTTCGGGCCGGGGACATGCGGAAGTGGAAGCTGACCCAGCGGCTGAACCAGACCACAGACGTAGAAGAGGCCCGTGCCATCTATCGGGAGCTGCTGGGTTCCATCGGAGAGGGTTTCTGGATACAGCCTCCCTTCTACTGTGATTATGGCAGCAACATTTATATCGGCGACCACTTTTACGCCAACTATGGCTGCGTTATCCTGGACCCTGCGGAGGTCACCATCGGCGATCACGTCTTTCTGGCTCCCCGGGTATCCATTTACACCGCCACCCACCCCATCGATGCTGAGGTGCGCAACGCCGAGTTGGAATACGCCCTACCTATCCGCATCGGCTCATCAGTATGGATCGGCGGCAATGCCGTCATCTGCCCCGGCGTCACCATCGGCGACAATGTGGTCATCGGCGCGGGCAGCGTTGTTACCCACGACATTCCTTCGGGGGCGGTAGCCGCCGGGAACCCCTGCAAGGTCCTACGGAATATTACCAGCGCTGATCGGGAGCGCTGGCGAAGATCGGCGGACGAGTATCTCGCTGACCGTGGCTGACCGCTCCCCTACAGAAAGCCGTGTTTTTGCCCGTTAAAAAAGCCATTCTCCTTCCATTAAAAACGCCCACCCCAAAGCTTTCGGGGCGGGCGTTTTTTGTTGACATTTTTCCCAAAAACTCTTTGCATTTTTTAGTGAAAAGTGCTATCCTAACCCTTGCGTGATCCACCGGGCAGCAACTGTCCCGGCCAAAAATCTTACTGATCCGAGGTCGATCACACTATGGAACAAATGGAGATCCTTATTTGTCTCTCCGCCGCGCTGGTGGGGGGACTACTCATGTCCCGTCCGGCCAAAAGGCTGGGACTGCCCGCTGTTACGGCCTATCTGGTGTCCGGACTTCTGCTGGGGCCGTTCTGTCTGGGCGCCCTTCACCTTCCCGGCTTGGGCTTTGCCAGTCTGGACCAGGTCGCGGACCTTGGCATCATCTCCAAGGTAGCCCTGGGCTTCATCGCCTTTGCCATTGGCGATGAGTTTCGTCTGGAGCAGCTGCGGAACATGGGTTCCCGGGTCATCGTAGTCGGCATCCTTCAGGCCGTCGTCACCACCGCCCTGGTGGACGCGGCCCTTATTGCCCTCCACTTCCTGAACCCGGAACTCATCAGCCTTTCCTCCGCCGTCACCTTGGGCGCTATTGCCGCCGCCACCGCCCCTGCCGCCACATTGATGGTGGTCAAGCAGTATAAGGCCGACGGCCCCCTGACCCATCTGCTGCTGATGGTGGTTGCCCTGGACGACGCGGTGGGCCTGGTGCTCTTTTCGGTATCCTTCGGCATTGCCACCGCTATGGAGAGCGGCATTATCAGCGTCATCAGCGTTTTGGTGGAGCCTGTCATCGAGATCGTGCTCTCCCTGCTCCTGGGCGGCCTGGCCGGCTTCCTCCTCCACTGTCTGGAGCAGTTCTTCCACTCCCGGAGCAAGCGCCGCTCCCTCTCCATCGGCTTTGTGCTGCTGACGGTGGGTCTGTCCATGGTAGAGTTCGAGGTGGGCGGCGTCCACGTGGGCTTCAGCCTGCTGCTGGTGTGCATGATGGCGGGCACCGTCTTCTGCAACATCTGCCACACCTCCCAGGAGATCATGGAGCGTATTGACCACTGGACGGCTCCTCTCAACGTGCTCTTCTTCGTCCTCTCCGGCGCTGAGCTGGACCTGGGTGTGCTGTCCAAGCCCCTGGTGCTCCTCATCGGCGTGATCTACATCCTCTTCCGCTCCCTGGGCAAGTACGTCGGCGCCTACTTCAGCTGCGCCATTACCGGCTGCGATGACAAGATCAAAAAGCACCTGGGCATCACCCTTCTGCCCCAGGCCGGCGTAGCCCTGGGAATGGCCCTCACCGTCCAAAGCCTGACCCAGGGGGCCATGATCCGAAACGTGGTGCTCTTCTCGGTGCTGGTCTATGAACTGGTGGGTCCCACCCTCACCAAGCGGTCCTTGATGGCCGCCGGAGAGATCAAACCCGAAGGCCGCACCTCCGCCCGGACGGCCAACTCCCCCAAGGAGCCGATAAGCTTAGAGGGCAAATAAGCCCCGGAGGCCCATTCTTGATGTCAAGAATAGCCAATATATCTCCCCACCATAGTGGTGGAGATGGCCTTTTGGGGGCATTCTTTGGGGCAAAGAATGTCCCCAAAGGTCTGCCACCCCCTCAGAGGCGGGAACTGACAGTGTTCTTTGACCGTAAAGAATCTCCCTGCATGATTCCCCTGCCGCTGCGGCAGGCAAAAAGGAACCCCCCCGGAGCATTCCGGGGGGGCTTTATGTTTCGATCCCATCAATGAGATATTCATAGGAGACGTGAAAAATCCTCGCGATAGCTTGCAGTTCCATATCGGTCACATAGCGTTTATTTGTCTCAATGCGAGTAATAACGTTTTTGTCTATGTCCACACCTATAAGCTGAAACTGGTGGGCCAGACCACGTTGGGAGAGCTTTTCCCGCTCCCGCAACAGCTTGAGCCGCTCTCCAATCAGATTTTTCGCACCAGTCTCCGTCCTTGGCTTCGGCATAGCATCACCACCGTTGTATCACTTTTTGCACTTCGCATTGATTTTATGCTGAGTGTGTGATACAATCGGTTGTAAAAGTGATACAAGGAGGAATTTTATGTTTGCCATCTGCGACCTGGCACACCAGGAATATGAATCATTCAGACTGAAAAAGGAAGAGGATATGCTGGCCCAGGCCCTGGGGTGGATGCTCTTAAGCCACAAAAAAACACTGGACAAAACGGCCCTGACGGACCGAGTCAAAAGTGACGCGGAAAAATTCCTGGTGGACATCGTGGCGATCTTGAATCGGGAAGAGCTGAATGATTTCCACTGCGTGGATAAGATCATTGAGCGGCTGGAGAAAATTGGCCTGAACACCTCCCGACATGATTTTGGGTAAAAGTGATCCCGAAGCGGCAGAAATCTGGGGGCATTCTTTGTGACAAAGAATGCCCCCAGATTTCTACATCAATACGTCTTCATTGCCCTTGTGGCGTTCAAAATGGCGATGACGCTGACCCCCACATCGGCAAAAACTCCCAGCCACATGTTGGCCCGGCCCATCACGCCCATCAGGAGGATGATTGCCTTCACGCCAAGGGCAAAAACGATATTCTGGTTGGCGATGGCCACCGTCCGGCGGGCAACGGCAATGGCCTGAGCCAGTTTAGAGGGCTTGTCATCCATGAGCACCACGTCGGCGGCCTCAATGGCGGCGTCGCTGCCCAGCTCCCCCATGGCGATCCCCACATCAGAGCGGGAGAGCACCGGGGCGTCGTTGATGCCGTCGCCCACAAAGCAAAGGATCCCTCCAGGAGACTTTTTCTCCAGCAGCTTCTCTACCTGGTCGACCTTGTCGGCGGGGAGCAAACCGGCGTGGACCTCGTCCAGGCCCAGTTCCTTCCCTACCGCCTCGCCCACGGCGGGGGCATCTCCGGTGAGCATAACGGTCCTCTTCACCCCGGCGGTCTTCAGCGCCCGGATGGCCTCCGCCGCGTCGGGCTTTACCTCATCGGAGATGACGATGTGGCCCAAATACTCCCCCTCCACCGCCACATGGACGGTGGTGCCCACCTTGTGGCAGGGGTGCCAGTCCACACCGCAGTCGGCCATGAGCTTTTCGTTGCCCACATAGACGGTCACTCCATCTACATCAGCCTTGACCCCCCGTCCGGCGATCTCCGCCACATTGCCCACACGGCTGTCGTCCACGTCATGGTTATAGGCGTCCCGGAGAGAGCGGGCGATGGGGTGGCTCGACCAGCTCTCGGCCAGGGCGGCGGTCTCCAAAAGCTGCGCCTCGGTATACTTCTCCGGGTGGATAGCTGTAACATTGAATACTCCCCGCGTCAGGGTGCCTGTCTTATCAAAGACTATTGTCTCGGCTTTCGCCAGGGCCTCCAGATAGTTACTGCCCTTGACCAGCACGCCAATCCGGGACTCGGCGCCGATACCGCCGAAAAAGCTCAGGGGAACCGAGATCACCAGGGCGCAGGGACAGGAGATGACCAGAAAGGTGAGGGCCTGGTAGACCCACTTGGACCACGCCCCGTCAAAGAGAGAGGGGATGACTGCCAGCGCCGCGGCCCCAATGACCACTGCCGGGGTATACCACTTGGCAAATCGGGTGATAAACTGCTCCTTCCGGGCCTTCTTTGCCGTGGAGTTTTCCACAAGGTCCAAAATTTTCGCCACGGTGGACTCCCCAAACTCCTTGGTGGTGCGTACCCGGAGCAGCCCGGTGAGGTTCACACAGCCCGAGATCACGTCGCCTCCCGGCTCCACGTCACGGGGCAGGGCCTCGCCGGTGAGGGCAGCGGTGTTCAAGCTGGAATTCCCCTCCAACACCACGCCGTCAATGGGCACCCGTTCGCCGGGGCGGATCACGATGGTCTCCCCCACCGCCACCTCGTCGGGGTCCACCTCTGTGACCTCTCCATCCCGCTCCACGTTGGCGCTGTCAGGGCGGATATCCATCAGCGCCGCGATAGAGGCCCGTGACTTGCCCACCGCCCAGCTCTGGAAGAACTCGCCCACCTGATAGAACAGCATGACGAAGACCGCCTCGGGATATTCTCCGATGACAATGGCACCCACAGTGGCCAGGGCCATAAGGAAGTTTTCGTCAAAGACCTGACCGTGGACGATGTTGCGGAGGGCCTTCCAGAGAATGTCCCCGCCGATGACGAAATAGGGGACAAGGTAAAGTGCCAGTTCTCCCCAGCCGGGAACGGAAACAAAGGCCAGTACGGCGATAATGGCGACAAAAAGCACTCCGGCAGCCACTATCCGCCCCAGGGTCTTTTTCTGCTTTTTGCTCATAGAACTCACTTCCTCATTTAAGTACGATCTCACAGTCCGGCTCCACCTTTTTACAGGTCTTTACGACTTCCTTCATCAGCGCGTCAAAGTCCACACCGTCGGCGGCCTCAATGGTCATCTTCTGCTGGATAAAGCTGACGCTGGCGGCGGTCACGCCGGGGAGCTTGCTGACGGCGTCCTCCATCTTGGCGGCGCAGTTGGCGCAGTCCAGGTCGATCAGGTCAAATTTCTTTTTCATCTCGATATCCTCCTCTTATTCTTCGATATGCTCCATCCCCTGGGCGAGGATCGTCACCACATGGTCGTCGGCCAGGGAGTAGTAGATGGTCTTCCCCTCCCGTCGGTATTTCACCAGCTTAGACTGCTTCAACGCCCGGAGCTGATGGGACACCGCCGATTGGCTCATGCCGGCGATCTGGGCTATGGCCCCTACGCACAGCTCTGATTCATAGAGAGCGTACAGAATTTTGATCCGATTGGAATCGGCAAAAATGCGGAACAGGTCGGCCAGATCATAGAGGATATCGTCCTCTGGCAGCTCCGCACTTACCCGCGCCACCGCCTGAGAATGGTCGTGTCCCTCCTCACCGTACGGGTCCTCCCGGCAGGAAAGTCCAGGTCCTTTTCTTTCTTGGAGTTCTTCCTTTTCTTTTTCCATCTGAGCTCCTCCTTTATGAACATATGAATATCTGTTCATATGTTCATTATACACTCCCTCCCTCCCATTGTCAACCGTCTTTGAAAAAATATTTTTCTCTGCCGGGGAGATACTGACAGGGAAATCATTGAAAGGGGTCTTGTCTATGGTCAACATTCAAAAAACCGCCGTTATCGGCTGTGGCTTCGTAGGCTCCGCCACCGCCTACTCCATGATGCGCACCGGTATTTTTTCCGAAATGGTCCTTATCGACGTCAACCGTGCCAAAGCCGAGGGGGAGGCCATGGACATCTCCCACGGTCTGCCCTTCTCCCGGCCCATGAAAATTTACGCCGGGGACTATTCCGACCTTACAGACTGCGCCCTGGTGGTCATCACCGCCGGGGCCAATCAGAAGCCGGGAGAGACCCGGCTGGACCTGGTAAAGAAAAACGTAGGCATTTTCCGCTCCATCATTCCGGAGATCGTAAAGTATACCAAGGAGGCCATCCTGCTGGTGGTCTCCAACCCGGTAGATATTCTGACCCTGGCCGCCCAGCGGCTTTCCGGCCTTCCTCCCCACCAGGTCATCGGCTCGGGCACCGTACTGGACACCGCCCGGCTCAAATATCTGCTGGGCCGCCACTTCCGGGTGGACAGCCGCAGCGTCCACGCCGTCATTATTGGCGAGCACGGTGACAGTGAGCTGGCCGTGTGGAGCGGAGCCAACATCTCTGGGGTGGAGATCGAGCACTTCTGCCGGCTTTACGGCATCACAGACTACCGCAGGGACATTGGGGACATCTACCGGAGCGTCAAAAATTCCGCCTACGAGATCATCGACAGGAAGGGGGCCACCTACTACGGCATCGCCTCGGCGGTGGCCCGTATCTCCCAGTGCATCGTCCGGGATGAGCATTCGGTGCTGCCGGTGTCCGCCTACCTGGATGGTCTCTACGGCGTGGACGGACTATGTATGAGCGTACCCACGGTGGTGGGCCGCGACGGAGCGGAAAAGGTGCTGGAGATCGAGCTTTCTGACAGCGAGCGGGAGGCTTTCCGCAAATCTGCCGAGACCTTGAAGTCCGTGGCCACAGACATCGGGCTGTAAAATTTCCCCACCTTCTTACAAAACGCCCTCTCTCCCCTTGCGGAGCGGGGGCGTTTTCTCTATAATGGAGACAAGCCATCAAAATTCTGATGTGAAAGGCGGCGCTTTACATGGACTACACCATAGAAAATGCACTTCTCACCCTGACGGTCTCCGACCACGGTGCGGAGCTTTGCGACCTGCGGCGGAAAGCCGATCCCGGCGTAAAGCTCCTCTGGGACGCAAGTGAGGTCTGGCCGCGCCACGCTCCGGTATGCTTCCCCTGGTGCGGCAAGCCCGAGGATGGCCGCATCGAGGCTCTGGGAAAGGCCTATGAAAACGTCCCTCAGCACGGCTTTGTCCGCGATCACGACCACCCCCTGGTATCCCAGGCCCCGGATACGTTGACCTTCCGCTTTGACTGGCCGGGAAGAGCGCCCTACCCCTGGGCCTTTTCCTTCGAGACCGTCCACACCCTGGAAGGAAACTCGGCAGTCACGACCTGCACCGCCGTCAACGAGAGTGATTCCCCTATGCCGGTGCAGCTGGGCTTCCACTGCGGTATGATGTGCCCCTTTACTCCCGGCAGGGTCCTGGAGGACTACTGTATCCGCTTTGAAAAGCCGGAAAGTCTTGACGGCAGCGACGCCTTTCCCCTGAACTCCCACAGCTTTGACAACGACAGCATCTGCTTCCCCGGTTTGAAGTCTCAATGGATCCAGGTGGAGGAGATGGACACGGGAAAGTATCTGCGCGTCACCACCCAGGGCTTCCCCTATACCCTCATTTGGAGCAAGGTAGGCGTCCCCGGCTTTGTATGCATCGAACCGTGGAGCGGCTTCGTAGGCCCAGGGCACGACCTGGCCCAACGCCCCGGTGCTTTTCTCCTGCCCCCAGGAGAGAAGTTCTCCCGCACCCACCGGTTGACGGTGGGGATATGATAGTTCTCAAATTATGTAAACTATTCAGCGCTGTCGTTTTCCGTAAAAAGGACCCGCCCCAGATCGTCCGGGGCGGGTCCTTTTGTTATTCAAACCGTGTGGGCCACAGTTTTAGGTGAACACTTTAGATCATTTTCTTCATCTCATCAAAGACGAACTGGACCTTGGGTCCCACTACTACCTGCACGGCGGTCTTACTGGGACGGATGATGCCGGAAATGCCAGAGGACTTGATCTTCTTCTCGTCCACCTGCAGGTTGTCCTTTACCTCCAGGCGCAGCCGGGTGATGCAGTGATCCAGCTCGGCAATGTTCTCCTTGCCGCCCAGGCCCTCAAGAATGATCTTGGCCATGGCAGTGTAGTCGTTGTTGGCCAGCTCGATCTTCATCTCGCCATCTTCGTCCTCGTCATCCTCACGGCCCGGGGTCTTCAGATTCCACGCCTTGATGGCGAACAGGAACACCAGGTAGAAGATCACGAAAGCCGCAATGCCCAGGGGGATGATGAGCCAGGTCTTGGCAGCGGCGGGCAAAGCGGAAGAGAAAAGCAGGTCGGTGGCGCCCGCAGAGAACATGAAGCCCGCGCGGAAGCCCAGAGCGGTGGTGACAGCGGCGAAGATGCCGTAGAGCAGAGAGTAGACCACATACAGCGGGAAAGCCAGGAACATAAAGGCAAACTCGAAGGGCTCAGTCACGCCGCAGATGAAAGCGCACAGGGCGGCGGAACCCACGATGCCAATGGCGTACTTCTTCTTGCTGCTCTTGGCGGTCTGGATCATGGCCAGGGCCGCGCCCGGGATACCGAACATCATGGTGGGGAAGAAGCCGGCCATGTACATACCGATGGACCAGGTGGCGTTGGCAGCGACCTCACCGGTGGGATTCCAGTAGGCCGTCAGGTCGCCCAGGCCAATGGTGTCGAACCAGAACACGTTGTTCAGCGCGTGGTGCAGGCCGGTGGGGATCAGCAGACGGTTCAGGAAGGCGTAGATACCCACGCCCACATACTTGGTGCTGATGATGGCGTTGCCCACGGCCACCAGGGCGCTGAAGATGATGGGCCACGCGAAGAGCAGGACCACAGAGACCAGGATGGACACAACGCCGGTGACGATGGCCACGCTCCGCTTGCCGGAGAAGAAGCTAAGTACGTCAGGCAGCTTGGTACCCTTGAACTTGTTGTAGCACGCGGAACCAATGATACCGGCCAGGATGCCGATGAAGGGGTTGGCGATCTTGGAATAGGCCACACCCCAGGTCTCGTTCTCCACCAGAGCGGGAACGATGGCCCCGGCGTTGCCCACCAGAGTGGTCATCATCAGCCAGGAGACCAGAGCGGCCAGACCACCGGTGCCGTCGTTGTCCTTGGAAAGACCAACGCCTACGCCTACGGCAAACAGGATCGCCATGTTGTCGATGACCGCGCCGCCGGCCTTCACCAGGAACAGGCCTACTGTATACGCAAGGCCGCTGGTTGCCGCGCCGGGAACGCCCATAACACCGGGAGCGATAAAGTAGCCAAGGCCCATCAGGATGCCACAGATGGGAAGCACAGCTACAGGCAGCATCAGCGCCTTGCCCAGCTTCTGAAGTTTTTTCATCATAACGGTGTACCTCCTTTTTACTCTCTCACTTTGGGTTTGCGATCACTTCTATTCACCCAGCCGCCGGCCCACGGCGACAAAGGAGATAAGGGACATTTTCAGGCGTGAACGCCTGAAATCAAACAGCCCCGGGGCTGTTTTTGCCTGGAACCCTTTTGGTCCCCTCCCCGCCGAAAGGCGGGGGAAGTTTAAGTACCTCTTCAAGGGGCTTTATCCGCCCCTTGGAGAGAACAACTTACAGGTTCTCCTGAAGAAACTTCTGAAGTCCCTCGGCGGCGGCGTCCTCGTCGGCGCCCTCGCAGGTGACGGCGACCTCCATTCCCGCCTTGGCGGCCAGACGCATAATGGCCATGAGCCGCTTGGCATCCGCCTTGGCTCCGTTGACCTCCAGGGTAATGGCGCTCTGGTAGCCTGCGGCGGCCTTGGCCAGCAATCCGGCAGGCCGGGCGTGGATGCCCTGGGGATCGGTAAGGGTGTAGGTAAAACTCTTCATAATGGCAGCACTCCTTTTCGTTTTTCACCCCAAAAGACAGGGGCAATTTTTCTTCATACCTTATCCCGGCGTTTTCAGACCTTTTCGCCGCCGATATACACCGTCTTGCGCTCCAGGGCGGCGGTGGTTATGACGAAGTCGGCCCGCTTGCCGTCCCGGATAGAGCCGATCTCATCCAGCAGTCCCAACTCGTGGGCCGGGTTCCAGGTGGCGGCCCGGACGGCCTCAGCCACGGGAATTCCAAACGCCACGGCAGTGGTCACACAGTCATAGAGGTTGGTGCACGACCCGGCGATGGTGCCGTCGGCCAGGGTGGCTTTTCTCCCCTTGATATAGACCTTTTGGCCGCCCAAGTCGGACTCTCCCTCCGGCATCCCACAGGCCCGCATGGAGTCGGAGATCAGGCAGATCCGGTGAGGGAAAAGCTTGAACGCCAGCCGCACCGCGCTGGGGTGGCTGTGGACGCCGTCGCAGATCAGCTCAGCATAGACCTTTTCCCGCTCTGAGGCCGCTCCAATGGGGCCGGGATTGCGGTGGTGGATACCGGGCATAGCGTTATAGAGGTGGGTCAGGTGGGTAGCGCCCGCGTCGATCACCGCCTTAGCCTCGTCATAGGTGGCGTCCGTGTGAGCGATGGATACCACACAGACCTCCTTGGCCTTCTTTGCGAACTCCACCGCGCCGGGAAGCTCAGGGGCCAGGTCGGCCAGCTTCACCAGTCCGCCGCTGGCGGCATTGAGCTTTTGAAACGCCTCAAAGTCCGGGTTCTTCAAATATGCCGCGTTTTGGGCTCCCTTGCGCTTTTCAGAGAAGAAAGGCCCTTCCATGTTGATACCCACCAGCCGGGCGCTCCCCTTCTCTGGGGCAGCGTGGACGGCCTTAGCGGTAGCGAAGGCCGTCTCCAGCACCTCGTAGGGCAGGGTCATGGAGGCGGGGGCAAAGGCGGTAACGCCGTTTTTCCCATTGTATGCGGCCATGCGGCGTAATCCTGCCTCGTCGCCGTCGGAGAAATCGGCTCCTGAGTTGCCGTGGGTGTGGATGTCAATGAGGCCGGGGATCACATAGGCCCCCTCCAGATCCACCGCGCCGGGGCGCTCGGGACCCAAAACATTGGTAAATTTTCCATCCTCCACCGAAAAGCAGCCAAGCTGGAAGTGGAAGTCCTCGGTAAAGATCATGGCGTTCTTAAAATCCATAGTTTCTCCTCTTCATTCCTCCCCGGTCGACCGGGAGGCCGTATTTACAGAAGGGACAGGGCCTCCTCGTCGGCCACCAGGGTGAAGTTCCGGTGGAACTGGAGTATGGAGGCTGGCATCTGGGGGGTAATAGGGCCGGTAAGCATGGCCTTCACCGCCTCGGCCTTGGCCTTGCCCGAGGCCACCATCAGTATCCTTTTCGCCTGCATGATGTCGTAGGTGCCCATGGAGATAGCGGTCTTGGGCACATCGTCGATGCTGGCGAAAAAGCGCTTATTGGCCTCCAGGGTACTCTCGGTGAGGGTGACGATATGCGTCCCCTTGGAAAATTCCTTGTCCGGCTCGTTAAAGCCGATGTGGCCGTTGTTGCCCAGGCCCAGGAGCTGAAGGTCGACCCCCAGGGTCCGGAGCAGGGTATCATAGCGGATACACTCGGCGTCCATGTCGGCGGCGCAGCCGTCGGGAAGGTTCGTGCTTCCCGGACGGAGGTTCACGCTGTCAAAAAGGTTGTGGTGCATGAAATAGTAGTAGCTCTGGTCATGATCGGGGGCAAGGCCCACATACTCGTCCAGATTCACCGTGGTGACTTGGGAGAAGTCCAGATCGCCCTTTTTATACCATTCGATCAGCTGCTCATAGGTCCCCACCGGGCTGGAGCCGGTGGCAAGACCCAGAACACAGTCGGGCTTCAGAAGGATCTGGGCGGAGATGATGTTGGCCGCGGCACGGCTCATTTCCCGGTAGTCTTTCGCTTTAATAACTCTCATTTCTCTATTCCTCACTTTCACAAATAGCCTTGCGGACTTTCAAAATGGAGGTGGCCGCTACCGACAACTCATCCAGCTTGTTCTTCATGAAGAAGGAGGTGAGCCTGGTGTTGGCTCCCGCCTCGCCGCACACCCCCACCCAAATACCGGCGGCATGGGCATTCCTGGCAGTGATCTCGATCAGGCGGAGGATGGCAGGGTCCTCTGAGTTAAAGATATTGTTCACCCGGACGTTCATCCGATCCGCGGCCATGGTATACTGGGTCAGATCATTGGTGCCAATGGAGAAGAAGTCCACCTCCTTGGCGATCTCGTCACTCATGATGGCGGCGGCGGGGGTCTCTATCATTACCCCCAGTTCGATATCGTCGGCAAACGGAATACCCTCGGTCTTCAGTTCCGCCTTGCACTCTTCCACGATCTCCTTGATGCGCCTTACCTGGCCCACACTAGTGATCATGGGGAACATGATGTCCAGCTTGCCATACACAGAGGCCCGGATCAAAGCCCGGAGCTGAGTACGGAATATCTCGGGCCTATCCAGGCAGATGCGGATGGCCCGGTAGCCCATGGCGGGATTTTCCTCATCGGGAATGTTAAAGTAGGGGGCCTGTTTGTCGCTGCCCAGATCCAAGGTCCGCACCACTACCGGGTTGGGAGCAAATATCTCCAGCACCCGCCGGTAGGCGGCAAACTGCTTTTCCTCCGAGGGAAAGTCTGGGGAATCCAGATACAAAAACTCGCTGCGGAAAAGTCCCACGCCGTCAGCTCCGGCTGCCTTAGCCACCTCGGCATCCTTGACGCTGCCGATGTTGGCGCACACCAGGCACTTGTGGCCCGACTTGGTAATAGCCTCCCGGCCAAAATAATTTTGCAAGGTCCCCTGCTCTTCTAGAAAAGCAGTTCTCTTGGCGGCATATTCGGCGGCCTCCTCGGGTGTAGGATCGGCAATGACCTCGCCGGTGGTACCGTCGATGGCCAAAATGCACGCCTCAGGAAGTTTGTCAAAATCATCGGCCATACCCACCACGCAGCCAATACCCATGGACCGGGCCAGGATGGCAGAGTGGGAGGTCACAGAACCCATTTTTGTCACGCAGCCCACCACGTAGCGTTTGTCCAGCTTCACGGTCTGGCTGGGCAACAGGTCCTCAGCGGCTACGATGACAGGCTCCAGCGGCATGGCGGCGGCCTCGGGGATCCCCTTCAAAATGCGAATGATACGCCCTGACACATCCTTCACGTCGGCGGCGCGGGCCCGCATGGTCTCATCATCCAAAGCGGCAAACATATCCGAGAGCATTTTCCCGGTCTCCTGTACCGCCCATTCGGCGCTACAGCCGGTGGAAAGCATATCCTGAACGCCCTCGGCGAAGTCCAGATCCTCCACCATCATGCGGTGGATATCGAAGATCATGGCGTTCTTCTCATCTCGTTCGGCAGTCTGATCGTAAAGGACGGTCAACTCCGCAATGGCAGTCTTCTGGGCGTCGGTAAATCGCTGGGTCTCAGTCTCACTGTCCCGGCCAACCTCCTCCTGCACCGTCAGGTCAAGGGTAGCCATCCGCCACATCTTCGCGCTGGCAATCCCCTCAGCTGCGCCGATCCCCTTGAGTTTCATGACACGATCCCCCTACATGATAATGATGTTACCAATAAGTACACTGGAATGATTTACTAATTATATCCGATTTTATTCAAAAACACAAGAGGGAATCTGGAATTCTCTCCTCCTTTGTCAAAAGTGTACAATTTTTGTCGATGTCCTTAGCTTTTCTTCCATTATACAGGGTCTCTCCTAAAAAACCGGGCCGCCCAAGATGGGCGGCCCGACTGCCGTAGTTATCTTTTTTACGCCTTGTCCTGTTGGATGAGAAGCTTCACCGCCTCGATCCCCACCTCGATGGCGGCGGAGAGGTCGTGGCTCTCCTTCTGGTCCAGCCCCGCCTTTTCCCGCTCCTGATTCCAGACCACATGGAAACAGGAACCACAGCGCACCCCCAGGGCGGCTGCACAGCAGAACAGGGCAGCCGACTCCATCTCGGAAGCCAGCACTCCCAGACGCTTCCATGCCTCCCATTTCTCCAGCAGCTCATAGCTCACCGGCATCCGCACGGGGTCATGCTGGCCATAGAAAGAATCCTTACATTGAACCACTCCGGCGTGCCAGGGCTTCCCCAGGTTTTTGGCTGCCTGGACCAGAGCCTCCTGTACCACATAGTCGCTGACGGCGGGGAACTCAATGGGGGCGTATTCCCGGGAGGCCCCCTCGTGGCGGATGGCCCCGGTGGCGATGACCACGTCGTCGGACTGCACCTTCAGGGCGATACCGCCGCAGGTGCCCACCCGGACAAAAGTCTCCACGCCAATGTTATGGAGTTCCTCCATTGCAATGACCGCGCTTGGTCCGCCGATGCCGGTGGAGCAAACGCTGACCTTCTCCCCCAACAGAGTGCCGGTGTAGATGCAATATTCCCGGTTCTGTCCGATCTTCACGGGATCGTCAAAGTAGGCGGCGATCTTCTCACACCGGCCAGGATCACCGGGAAGGAGACAGTACCGGCCCACATCCCCCTCCTTGCACTGGATGTGAAATTGAAGAGCGTGTTTCTGCATGAAAATCACTCCTTTTCGCTTTCTGATGCTATCATTATAGCGGCTTCCGGCGGGGATTGCAAGGCGGCGAAAAGATCGGCTTCCACCGGGTAGTCCTCATGGATCAAAAGATAGGCGCAGCCATATTTTTGGCACTTCTCCAAATAACGGGCGTTCTCTGCCAGCAGGAGTTCCATCGTACATCCACTGTCATCCGCCCTTTGCTCTATGGCATTGGCGTATGCCTTGATGTCAGAAAAGCGCTCACTGATATAGTTTTCGCTCATGATGAGGCACAGGCAGCGGATCTCCCTCAAATATGCCTCTGAAAAGTCCTTTTTCCAGTCAAGAGGGATATAGCAGCCCTCCACGATCAGGTTTTGCCCATTTTCCACGACGGTCTTCACCATCTCCCGGACAATGGGCCAAAGATATTCCGTCAGCGCGTCGTCCTCCTCTGGGGTCAGACTGGTGTTCCCGCTGCGGATCAGCCCCATCTTCAGATGGTCAACAGACAGGCAGGGGTATTTGCATCTTTCCAGCAGCCGTTGGGCCAGCAGCGTTTTCCCGGTATGAGACGCCCCGGTGAGTAAAATGACCATTCTCCCGCCCTCCTCCACGTTGCTTTATCATTTCTATCATATCATAAATCGGAAAAGGATGGTACCTCCTTTGTGAAAAACCCTCTCCGCCCTTGCGTTTTTGTCGGAAATTTGGTATGATAAATGGTACTTGACCAAAATCCTGTTCCAAGTTCGACGCAAAGGAGCGAGTGCGATGAGCATTTCCGTGAAGCAAGAGGGCTTCTTTTATCAAAAGGGCGACTTTGTCCCCGCCGCAAAAGATCCCGCCGGGATCGACGCCGGACGGCGCAAGACCATGGCCTGGAATATTCTGAACGCCCATAACCGCAGCGGCGACATGGGCCGCCTCCAGATCAAATTTGACGCCATGGCCTCCCATGACATCACCTATGTGGGCATCATCCAGACCGCCCGGGCCTCCGGCATGGACCGCTTTCCCCTGCCCTATGTGCTCACCAACTGTCACAATTCCCTGTGCGCCGTGGGCGGCACCATCAACGAGGACGACCACCTCTTCGGCCTCTCCGCCGCCAAAAAGTACGGCGGCGAGTTCGTCCCCGCCCACCAGGCCGTCATCCACTCCTACATGCGGGAGCGGTACGCCGCGCCGGGGCGGATGCTCCTGGGCTCAGATTCCCATACCCGTTACGGCGCCTATGGCTGCATGGCCATTGGCGAGGGCGGGCCGGAGCTGGCCCGGCAGCTGTTGAACAAGACCTACGACATCGCCTACCCCAAGGTCATCGCCGTCTACCTCACCGGCGCGCCGCGCCCCGGCGTGGGCCCCCACGACCTGGCCATTGCCCTGGTGGGAGCCACCTTCCCCAGCGGCGCGGTGAAAAACGCCGTGCTGGAGTTCTTCGGCCCCGGCGTGGAAAGCCTCTCCATGGACTACCGCTCGGGCATCGACGTGATGACCACCGAGACCGCCTGCCTGTCCTCGGTGTGGCAGACCGACGAGTTGACAAAAGCCCACCTCACCGCCCTGGGCCGGGGGGAAGACTACAAGGCCATGGCTCCCGACGAGGGGGCCTACTATGACGCGCTGGTGGAGATGGACCTCTCCGCTGCCAAGCCCATGATCGCCCTGCCCTTCCACCCCTCCAACGCCTACACCATCGAGGATTTTAAGCTGAATGCCGCCGATCTGCTCCACGAGGTGGATAAGCGCACCGCCGAACAGTTAGGGGTAAAGAACGCCCCCAGCCTGTCGGACAAACTGGTCAATGGAAAATTTATTGTGGACCAGGGAGTTATTGCCGGCTGCTCCGGCGGTACCTATCAGAATTTGAAGCGGGCCGCTGAGATATTGAAGGGCCGCTCCACCGGCGCCGGGGGATTCTGGCTTTCCTGTTACCCCGGCTCCATGCCCATCACTCTGGAGCTGACCCGCCAGGGCTATCTTGCCGGCCTGATGGCGGCGGGCTGCTCCATCCGCTCCTGTTTCTGCGGTCCCTGTTTTGGCGCGGGGGACGTGCCCGCCAACGGCGGCTTCTCCATCCGCCACTCCACTCGGAACTTCCCCAACCGGGAGGGGAGCAAGCCGGGTGATGGCCAGGTAAGCTACGTGGCTCTCATGGACGCCCGGAGCATTGCCGCCACGGCCTTAAACGGCGGAGTTCTTACCGCCGCGAACGAATTGGACGCCTGCCCCATTGACCGCCCCGACGAAGGCTGGGCCTACGACGACAGCGCCTACCGCGCCCGGGTATATTACGGCGTGGGCAAGCCCGATCCCAGCGCCCAGCTGGTCTTCGGCCCCAACATCGCCGACTGGCCGGAGCAGATCCCCCTGCCGGAGAATCTGCTCCTCACCTGCTGCGCCGCCATCTATGACAGCGTGACCACCACCGATGAGCTTATCCCCTCCGGGGAGACCTCCTCCTACCGCTCCAACCCCATCAAGCTCTCCCAGTTTGCCTTGAGCCGGAAATGCCCCAAGTATGTCTCCAACGCCCAAAAGGTCCAGGCTGAGGAGCTGAAGCGCCGCTCCGGGGAGGGCAAAAACTTCCCCGCCGATACAGGCATCGGCTCCTTCATCATGGCCCTGAAGCCGGGAGACGGCTCCGCCCGGGAGCAGGCCGCCTCCTGTCAGCGGGTCCTGGGCGGCTGCGCCAACCTGGCGGCGGAATACGCCACCAAACGCTACCGCTCCAATGTAGTGAACTGGGGTATGCTGCCCTTTATCGCCGAGGACGTGGCCAGCTGGGGTATCCAGGAGGGGGACAGCCTCTACATTCCCGGCATCAAAACGCTCCTGGAGGGCGACGGGGAGGAGATCGACGCCTTCCTCCTTCGGCCCTCCGACAGCGGCGAGCCAAGCCAGACCCCGGTGAAGCTTCAGCTCCCCGGCCTCACCCGGGAGGAGCGGGACATCATTCTGGCCGGGTGCCTTATCAACTATTATGCAAAATAACGCCTGGAAGCGGCTGCTGGCTCTGACCACAGCGGCGGTGCTGAGCCTCTCCGGCTGTCAAAAAGCTCCTCCGGCTCCCACCGCCAGCCCCTTAGCGGCAGAGGAGCACCGGGACAACACCTTCTTCGCCATGGATACAGTGATGTCCTTTACCGTCTACGGTCCCCACGCCGAGGAGGCTCTGGCGGCGGCCACTGACCGGGTGAACAGTCTGGAACGGCTCCTATCGGTGACCCTGGAGGACAGCGAGGTGTGGAAGCTCAACCACGCCGAGGGAGAAAGCGTCCGCATCAGCCCCGAGACCAACGCCCTGCTCCGCTCTGCCCGGGAGCTGGGGGAGACCACAGGAGGCGCCCTGGATATCACCATGTACCCCGTTTTGAAGACATGGGGCTTCACCACAGGAGACTACCGCGTCCCCTCCGGGGATGAGCTGGAAAAGGCACTGGCACTGGTGGACTACCGGGCTGTCCAGGTGGAGCCGGATGAGACCGGCCCTGCCGACGCCACCCTCCCCGCCGGAATGGAAGTGGACTTTGGCGCCCTGGCCAAGGGCTACGCCGGAGAGCTGTGCGCCGGAATGCTCCGGGGCATGGGGGTGACCTCCGCCATCCTACGTCTGAGCGGCAACATCCAGACCGTAGGGGCTAAGCCCGACGGCTCGGCCTGGCGCATTGGCATCCAAAACCCCAACGGCAACGCCAACGACAACGTAGGTATTTTGGAGATCATCGACCAGGCGGCGGTGACCTCGGGAGGCTACCAGCGCTTTTTCGAGGCCGACGGAGTGCGCTACTGGCATATCATTGACCCCGCCACCGGCGCTCCCGCCCGAAGCGGACTCACCTCAGTTACCATTGTGGCCGACTCGGGCACCCTTTGCGACGGACTTTCCACCGCCCTGTTCGTCATGGGTCTGGACAAGGGCCTGGGCTACTGGCGGGCGCACAGGGATTTTGAGTGCATCCTCATGGATGAGGAACAAAATATCTGGATCACTCCCGGTCTGGCCGACGCCTTTACCTTGGTGGACGGTTCGGGCTACACCCTGCATATCGTGGAGGAATGACATGAAAAAGCTATCTAATCGGTTCTGGATCATTTTGGTGGCCGCTATCCTGGTCATCTCTGCCGCCGCCACAGCCTACATCTATCTCCGTCCCTCCGCCCAGGCCCCCGGCGATACCGCGGTGGTCTATCTGGACGGCGAGATGGTGGAAATGGTGGACCTGTCCGCTGTCACGGAAAGCTATACCAAGGCGTATACCGGCCAGGCGGGGCTGACCAACACGGTGGAGTTCTCCCCCGGTATGGTCCGGGTCCAGGAGGCCACCTGTCCCGACCAGATCTGCGTCTACCAGGGCTGGGTGGAGGCCGGCGGTCTGCCCATTGCCTGTCTGCCCAACACCCTTATCATCCAGGTGGTGGCGGCTGAGGATGTACCGCTGCTATACAAGAGCTATTAAACCAGGGGGAGTGGCCCCGCTGCCTCTCCACTACTCGGAGAAATACATGGAACACAAACCTTTTTGGGGGTGAGACATATTGAATACCAAACGCCTGACCTTCTGCGCCCTGCTCACCGCCATCGCTTTGACCATTTTTATGGTGGAGGCCCAGATCCCGCCCATTGTCCCCGTCCCGGGGGTCAAGTTGGGCCTTGCCAACATCGTGACGGTATACGCCATGTTTGCCCTGGGTCCGGCGGACGCCCTGATGATCCTCCTCTCCCGCATCTTTCTGGGCGCTCTCTTCGCCGGCGGCTCCACCTTCCTCTACTCTTTGGCGGGAGGATTGCTGTGCTACCTCTGTATGCTTCTGCTGCGAAAGCTCCTGACCATGAAGCAGCTTTGGGTGTGCGGCTCTATTGGAGCCATTTTTCACAACATCGGGCAGATCGGCGTGGCTATCGCCATTGCCAAGACGCCTCAGCTTATCATGTACTTACCGATACTGCTCCTCACCGGAGTCATTGCCGGCACCTTTACTGGCTTTGCCGCTCAGTTCCTGGTGAACCGGCTGGACGGCAGACTTAAATTCTGAACCAAAGGAGGTGAACGGGTATGGCCGCTTATTTCCAGGTGGAAAATTTGTTTTGGGTGGCCTTTTTGGCCGCCGCCGCGGCTCTCATTTACGCCGGGGTACAGCTCTTCCGGCTGTGGAAGCTGCCGGAGGAGGAGCCGCTGGCCGGATTTTCCCGTGCCGTACGGAAGGGCACACTGGCTTTTCTGAAGCGCCAGTGTGTGGTGGCTGTACCCCTGTTCACCCTGACACTGCTCGCTCTCTTCGGGCTGGAACGTCTGGGGCTTCTGGGCAACCCCAACCTGCCTCTGGCCTTTCTTACGGGTGGGGTCTGCGCCGCCATAGTCGGGCTTTTTGCCCTGGCCCTTTCCATTTTCTCCAACGCCAGGGTGGCTACCGGGGTAAAAGAGGGTGCCCATAACAGCTTTAATATAGCCTTTACCGCCAGCAGCGCCGCCGCCTTCGCCGGGGGCGGTATCGCTCTTCTGGATATCTTCGTCTGGTTCCACATCCTCCGCTACGGCTTGGACTATGATCCCCAGCGCCTTGTGAGCACCTTGGGGCTTTTTGGCGCCGGGGCGGCTTATGCCGCCTTCCTCTCCCGGCTGGGAGGCGGTATTTTTGCCAAGGCTGCCGACCTCAGCTCCGGGACTCTCCCGGCCTCTGAGGAAACCCCCGAGCCGCGTCTGGTCCCAGGCGTCATCGCCGACTGTGTGGGAGACAACGTAGTCAACGCAGCCGGTGCCGCTGGCGACCTCTATGCCGGGTATGTCTTGGCTATCCTGGCCGCTTTGTGGGCGGCGGTGAACGCGTTTGCCAAAAATACGATCCTTTGGAGCGCCGTGCTCTACCCGGTGGTAGTTGCGGCTCTGGGGATCTTTGGCTCCCTGCTGTCCTGTCTGCTTATCAAGGCGGAGGAAAATAGTGACGAGCGGAGCCTTCTCGCTTTGCTCCGCAAGGGCGCCTGGATCGCCGCCGGGCTTACCGCCGTTCTTTCCGCCCCTCTCTCTTATCTGCTCACCGGCACCTGGGGACCGTTCATCGCCGTGACCGTTGGCCTTCTGTGTGCCCAGGCGGTAGCCAACCTCTCCAGCCGCAGCTCCTCCAACCTCTATCCCAACGTCCGCCGGCTGGCCAACACCGCTGAGGGCGGAGTTTTCTCTGAGCTGACCGTAGGTACGGGACTGGGGCTGCGCTCAGCCTCCTCTATTCTTTTGGTCCTCATCATAGCCGTTTTTGCCGCCTTTCTTTCCACGGGCGGACAGCTGGATGCCGCCTACGAGACCCTCTATCAAAACGCCCTGGCCCATGGACTTTATGGCGTGGCTCTGGCGGGGGTGGGCTTCCTCTCCAACACGGCCTATTCCCTCTCCGCCTCTCTGCTTTCCCCCATCGCCGACAATGCCGACTGTGCCGTCAAGGTGGGTGGACTGGATAAGGCCCTTTTGAGCCGTATCGACATCCTCAATTCCCTGGGCGGCTGTCTGGCCAATCTGAGCCGCTCCCTGTCCGCCGGCGGACAGCTTCTTCTCACGCCGGTACTGGTGTGGCTGTACACCACTGCCGTCAGGACCCATTCCGGCGCCGTCGGCTTCTCCGCCGCCAGCCCCGTTCTGCTCATGGGTGCCTTCGCCGGAGCGATCCTGACCGCCTTCTTTGTCTCTCTTCTCCTTACCGGGGTGCACAGCAGTGTGCAGCCCATAGCCGCCGAGCTGCGCCGCCAGGCCCGGGAGGCCGCCCGTCTGGGAGAGCGGGTGGAATTTGACTATACCTCCTGCATCGACCTCTGTGCCCGCAGCGCCGCCCTCTATACTTTGGCCCCCGGTCTTTTCGCCGCCTTCCCCTTTGCCGCGGCAGTAATCATAGGCCCCGAGGGCACAGTGGGGCTGCTCATTGCCGTTGCTTTGCTGGGTCTCTCCGGCGCCGTCTTTCTTTCCGGAACGGGCAGCGCCTTGGACTGCGCCCGCCGCCGGGTGGAGCTGGAACGCCGGGGAGGCGCCGAGACCCGCCGCTCCGCCGTCATTGCCGACATGATCGGCGACCTTTTCAAAGATGTGGTAGGACCGGTTCTGGGAACGCTGGTAAGGGTCTTTTTTACCCTGGCTCTGCTGCTGTCTATGCTCGCCGCCAGCAACAATCTGCTCTCCCTTCCGGGGTAAGCCCAATGAGAAAAAAGATTTTCAGTCTGTTGCTTGCCCTGACGTTGGTCCTGGCCTCCTGTACCCAACGCCAGCCGGAACACCAGGACCTTCATATCCTCTGTACCACCTATCCCCTCTATCTCTTCACCACCGCCGTCACAGAAGGCGCGGAGAACGTAGAGGTCTCCCTGCTGGTCAATTCCCAGACCTCCTGCCTCCACGACTACACCCTTACTGTGGCGGACATGAAAGCCATTGAGGGAGCCGACGTCATCGTCATAAACGGCGTGGGACTGGAGGACTTTATGTCGGCAGCCCTGGAGCAGTCCTCCGCCGCAGTCATTGATGCCTCGGCGGGCGTGGAGCTGCTTCCCGCCTTCGAGTACGGAGAGCACGAAGGCCATTCCCACGAGGAGGAGTTCGATCCTCACCTGTGGATGGACCCACACCGGGCGGGGCAGATGGTGGAGAATATCGCCGACGCCCTGGCCGATCTGGAGGCAAACCACGCCGAAGCCTACCGGGCCAACGGTTCCGCTGCCCTGCACGCGTTGTCTCTGGTCGATCCCTACTACCGGGATATGATCTCCCCCCCCTATCCCCTCATCACCTTCCACGACGGGTTTCAATATTTTGCTGCCGCTCAGGACTTTGAACTGCTGAAGGCCATTGAAGAGGAAGATGGGGCGACTGTCTCCGCCGCCGAGATCAAGGAGCTAGTGGCTCTCATTGAGGAAAACCATATCCCCGCCATCTTCGTGGAGAACAACGGCTCCCGTCTGGCCGCCGACGTCCTTTCCCGGGAGACCGGCTGCGCCGTCTGCGAGCTGGATCTGCTCATGTCCGGGGACGGACAGGGCATTCAGCCCTACCTGGATGCCATGGAGGCCAATTTGAAGAGCGTACTCACCGCCTTTTCCGACTATAGATGGGAGGCCGGAGCGTCATGAGTGTACACAATCATCCCGGCTGCGGCCACGGCTGCGAGGGCCTGTGCTGTCTGGAGCTGAAGGATATGGGGGTCAATTTGGGCGACGCCGAGCTGCTCCACGGCGTGTCCTTCCACCTTCACTGCGGAGAGATCGTGGCCCTCATCGGCCCCAACGGGGCGGGCAAATCCTCCCTCTTTAAGGCGGTGCTGGGCCAGCTGCCCCACACGGGGACCATCCAGTTCCAGCGCTCCGACGGCAAGCGCAGCCGCCCGGTCATCGGCTACGTCCCCCAGTCCCCCACCTTTCACCGGGGCGACCCGGTGAGCGTGCTGGACTTTTTCGCCGCCGCCATCGGCGACTGGCCGGTTTTTCTGCCCATCCCCAAAAAGCTGCGGGAGCGGGTAAGAAAATGCCTGGAGCGTACCCACACCGAGGGCCTGATGGATAAGCGCGTCGGCGCCCTCTCCGGCGGCGAAGTGCAGCGGGTGCTTATGGCTCTGGCCCTGGAGCCGCTGCCCCAGATCCTCATTCTGGATGAACCCCTGTCCGGCGTGGATGTGGAGGGAGAGCGACAGTTGCTGGATATGCTGGATGAAATTCGACGTAGCTACGACCTCTCCATCCTTTTCTCCACCCACGATTTCGCCACTCTGGAGCCTTTTGCCGACAAGGTCCTCCTCCTACGCAACACCGTACTGAAGTCCGGTTCCCCCGCCGAAGTGCTCTCCAGTGCAGAGTTTCAGGAGGTCTTCCATCTTCGTTTGGGAAAGGGGGCGGAATGATGGAGCTTTGGTATGCCCTCGTCGACCTGCTACCTTTTGAGTGGGCGGAGCCGGGACGGATGCTCTTTATGAAGAACGCCCTGTTGGCCGTCCTGGTCATCACGCCCCTGTTCGGGCTGCTGTCCACCATGGTGGTACAGAGCCGGATGAGCTTCTTTTCCGACGCTCTGGGCCACTCCGCCTTTACCGGTATCGCCATCGGCTCCCTGTGCGGTCTGGCTGCGCCTATGGGTTCGGCAGTGATCTTCGCCCTGTGCTTCTCCCTCCTCTTCACCTGGGTGCGTCACAAGACCTCCCTGGCCAGCGATACGGTGATCGGGGTCTTCTCCTCCACGGCGGTGGCTCTGGGCATCTTCGCCGCCACCCTGGGGGGAGGGTCCTTTACCAAATTCAACGCCCTGCTCATCGGCGATATCCTCAGCGTAGAGCCGGGAATGATCGCCCTGCTGCTGGGCATTCTGGCCCTTATCCTTCTGCTTTGGGTATGCTGCTACAACAATCTCCTTCTCTCCGCCCTCCACCCCGCCCTGGCCGATAGCCGCGGGGTACAGGTATTTTGGCAAGAGGCGGTGCTCAACGCCGCCATCGCAGTGGTAGTCACCCTGTCCATGACCTGGGTGGGGCTGCTGGTCATCAACTCCCTGCTGGTCCTCCCCGGCGCCGCGGCGCGGAACCTGGCCCGGAACAGCCGACAGTACCATCTTTTCTCCGTGCTGGGGGCGGTGGTATGCGGGATCGGCGGGCTGATGTGCTCTTATTACTGGGGGGCCTCAGCGGGGGCGGCGGTAACTCTGATCCTGGCTCTCTATTTCTTCCTCTCCCTGCTCTCCGCCCCAAAGAAAAGATAGTAAAAAGTCCCAGCCAATCAATTGGCTGGGACTTTTCTACTCTAACATGATCATTTTTTCGCCGGGAGGGTGGCAAGGTAGTTTTCCACGCCTTTTGCCACGCCCTGGGCAAGCTTTTCCTGATACTCCGGCTGCACCAGCTTGGCAAGCTCCTCGTGACAGGACATGAACCCGGTCTCCAGCAGGGCGGCGGGCATAATGGTCTCCCGCAGCACCACATAGTCGTTGGTAAGCAACCCCCGGTCAATGGAACCGGCAGCGTCCACCACCGCCTTCTGGATATATCCCGCCAGCTTTTCTCCCGCCATACTCTTGGGATAGGAGTAGGTAAAGGTCCCCTGGAAGCCGGCGTTGGACGAGCTGGCGTTGGCGTGGATGGACACGAACACGTCTCCCTCCACGGCGTTGGCGATCCCCGCCCGGTCATAAAGGTCCATATACACATCGCTGTCCCGGGTAAGGACTACGTTGTAGCCCTTTTCCCGCAGCAGCTGGGCCGCTCTCAGAGTAATGGGCAGGGTAATGTTTTTCTCCTGGACCTCCTCATACACCGCCCCGCTGGCGGAGCCGCCGTGACCGGCATCCAGCACTACGGTAAAGGCTTTGGGGTCCCAATTTTCATCCCGCTCAGGCACCTTCAGCTCCCCCTCCGGGGGCTTCATGGTAACTACCACCGCCAGCAGGTTAGGGTCACCCATGATCTTCACATTGTTCTCGTATGTACACCCCGGCGTCAGGTCCAGAACCACCCGTGTGACCCGGCCCTCCTCCGGGTATAGGTCAGTGCCGTGCTCCGCCCAACGCAGGGACTTGATGACCGGGTCCTCTGTCTTCAGTGAGCCGTCCTGGCCTGAGCCGATGCCAAAGCCCAGCAGATCAATGGCGATCTTGTCCCCCAGGTCCACCACCTTGTAGCGGGGGGTCTGGTTCAGATAGAGGGTGATGCTCCCCGCCTTGTCGTCGGCCACCATCCGCAGAAGGTAGCCTTTGGGCTGTCCCACAGGACGGGTGGGCGTAGGAGCAGGGGTGGGTTCCGGCGTAGGGGAGGGCTGCGCCGGGACCTCAGCTGTGACCAGAGCGGTGAAGGTATCGTTCTCCCAATCCACCTGGGCATGAAGCTGCTCGGAAACAAAACGCAGGGGTACCAGCGTCCGCTCCGCTCCATCCACCATAGCCACACAGGGGGGCACCGCGCCCGGCAGCTCCACCCGTTCCCCGTTGACCACAGCCGCGGAAGACCCCAAAGTCAGGACAATGGTATCGCTTCCCCGGCTGACCAGGACCTGGCGGTTTTCTCCGATCCACACCACCTTAGCCCCCAGGGCCTCGGCAATGGGGCGCACCGGGATCAGGGTACGCCCGTCCACACCCTCTACCGTTCGGATAACAGCGGGGACGTCCAGCTCCATGACCTCTCCGTTGAGGAGCACATTGACCTTATCGCTTTGGACTGCGGGGCCATAGGCGCCCATAGTCTCATCATGGTATTGTATCTCCACTGTCCCGGCAGGTCCCTCCGCAAAGGCGGGCAGGCACACAGCCAGAAGCAGGGTCATCATACACAGCAGCGCGGCGCATCTTTTCATAGGGGTTTCTCCTTTGCGGAAGCTGCTCTTATTCTACCTGATTTGACAGCAAGCGTCAATGGACAACGGTCATTTTAGTTAACATAATTTTTTCCAGCGCTGTCTGTTTCCGACTGCGGCGGTAAAAAAGGCCGTCCCTGAGGGGACAGCCTTTTTCCTGTATCCATCCCGGTCACTCATTACAGCTTCCCGGTATCAATAAACCGCCGCACCCGTTCCTCTTCGGCGTTGACGATGAAGGAGGGGTCAAAGCCCACCTCCTCCAAAAATTTCACCGCTTCCTCGAACTTTCCCACCCGGCTGGGGTCGTGGGCGTCGGAGTCCACCACGATGGGACAGCGCAGCTCCATACACAGCGAGAGCATGGCGCGGTAGTTGTCCAGGCAGCCCAGCCGCTTGTCCAGCTTCAGGAAGGAACTGTTGTTTACCTCCAGGGCCACCCCCAGCTCCACTGCGGCGCTCACCAGGGCAGGATAGTCCAGAGGGGTGTGGTTGTCGTCGGGATGGGAGACAAAGCGGACCTTGGGGTCGGCCATACACTTGATAAGGTTGTCAGTATTCTTCACGATCCCCTCGTCGGTGTAGCAGACCCGGTGGATCCCTACGATGCCATAGTCCAGCTTTTTCATCCACTTCTGCTCCAGGGACAATTCGCCCCCGGAAAGGACGTTGATCTCGCTGCCGTGAAGCAGTTCCACCCCGTAAAGCGTCCGTGGGATGGTGAAGAGGTTGTTGAAATAGAGGGGGTGGGCGGTGCCGGGGACGCCGGGAGCGTGCTCGGTCAGTCCCAGCATGGAAAGCCCTGCCTCCGCCGCGGCCTGGGCCTGTTCCCGAATGGTACCATAGGCGTGGCCGCTGGCAAGCGTATGGGTGTGAAGGTCGGCTATTAAGCGTATCATTTTGCATCTCCCCGTTCTTTTTGATCACAGGTAATTCTAGCACGTTTCCCGAAAGTGTCAAGGGCAGCAAAAAGCCCCCGCGGGCCACACGACCCGTGGGGGCAAAGCTTCTGCTTTAATCCCGGTTGAAAATGTTGAAGATGGACTGCCACTGGTCGTCATCCTCTGCAGCCTCAGCAGGCTTCGCTACGGCGGTAGCCTTCGCCATAAGATCTGCCTCCACCTTCTCGCCGGCCTTGGTAAACGCGCCGCCGGTGGCGGAAGCCTTGGCGGCGGCCTCGTCATAGCCGGTGGCAATGACAGTGACCTGCATCTCGTCCTCCATGTCCTCGTCAAAGGCGGCGCCGAAAATAATGAGGGCGTCGGGGTGGGCGGCCTGCCGCACCATGTCGGCGGCGGTTTCCACCTCCTCCAGCCCGATGTCCATGGAGCCGGTAATGTTCACCAGTACGCCCCGGGCGCCGTCAATGCTGGTCTCCAGCAGAGGGCTGGAGATAGCCATCTTGGCGGCCTCCTCGGCCTTGTTCTTCCCTGCGGCCCGACCCACGCCCATGTGGGCCATGCCCGCGTCCTTCATCACGGCGGTGACGTCAGCGAAGTCCACGTTGATAAAGCCAGTATTCTTAATAAGGTCGGAAATGGACTGCACCGCCTGACGGAGCACGTCGTCGGCGATCTCGAAGGCGTTGGCGAAGGTGATCTTCTGGTCGGTGGCGAACTTCAACCGCTCGTTGGGAATGATGACCAGGGAGTCCACCTTGTCCTTCAGGGCCTCGATGCCGAGCTCAGCCTGCTGCATCCGGCGGCGGCCCTCAAAGTTAAAGGGCTTGGTCACTACGCCTACGGTGAGCACCCCGGCCTCCCGGGCAATGTCGGCCACGATGGGGGCTGCTCCAGTGCCGGTGCCGCCGCCCATACCGGCGGTGATAAAGACCATATCAGTGCCCTCCAGGGCCTTGGCCACCTGGGCACGGCTCTCCTCGGCGGATTTCTTGCCCACCTCGGGGTCGCTGCCCGCCCCCTGGCCGCCGGTGAGCTTCTCGCCGATCTGAATCTTCTGATTGGCGCTGGACACATTCAGCGCCTGCTTGTCGGTGTTGACGCCAATGAACTCCACGCCCTTGACGCCACTGCGCACCATACGGTTGACGACATTATTGCCGCCGCCGCCCACACCGATCACCTTAATGTCGACCACAGTATCCGGGCCGGTATCCAATCCGAATGCCATATGCGAGCCTCCTATGTAAAATCATTTGTATATCCGATTCAGGTCGGGGCATTTTGTGATATGCCATGCCCTGTCTACTATATCTTGTTTTATTTTATCTCTCTTTTGCCCTCAGGTCAAGTGTTCTGTAGAGATTTCCCCAAAGTTTTACGCCATCTGCCTTGGAATCTATCCCGCTATGCTGGGCATCTCCGGCGCGGGAAGGTCACCGGCAGGGTCCAGGGTCGGCTCGGGCATTTGGGGCGCAACAGGTCCATCCGTCTCCAGCGGCGGCAGGTAGTCCTCGGGCAGCCACCGCTCGGTGAGAAGCCGGGCCTCATCCTCGCCGTAGGTGAGGTCCAAAGTGCCTGTGACCCGCTCCCCCCGCTGGGCAAAGGTTTCCAGCACCCGCTGGAGGGAAAATATCCGCCGGGAAAAATCCCCGGAGGCGGGCACCACTACCGTCAGGTCGCCGCCGTAGTCAAAACGGATGACATTGTTGGAACTCAGATCGATAAACTCCCGCACATTGCCCTCCATCCCCCGTTCAGCGAGGGCGGTGAGGAGTCCCTTGATCCCCTCCAGCCGGGTCTGCTCCTCCAGACTGGCCGTCATACGGCTGCCTACCGCCGGAGCCTGTGGGGAAAACCCCCGCACCTTGGGATAGCCGTCGGCAATGGGTCTCTCTCCCTTCTCCAGCAGCTTTCCCCCGGCGTTGACGAGCCACCAGCTCCCCTCCGCCTCTACCGCCGCCACGGCGTGGCTCTCGGTGACGCGCAACTCTACCGTGTCGGGAAGGATGTGGACCGGGGTGGCAGACTCCACATAGGGCAGGCGCTTCATGATGGCGTTAGCGGTCTGGGGACGGTTGACCAGGAAGAGGTTGTCGCCAACCTCCACCCCCGACGCGGCAATGATCTCCTGGACGGAATAGCGACTATTCCCTACCACCCGGACCTCGTTGACCCGAAAGAAGACCACACAGCCCACCAAAATAGCGGCAAAGATGATCAAAAACGACAGCAACTTATAGAGGCCGCCAAAGCGTCCCCTTCTGCGCCAGCGTCGGTTTTGACCCTTCCTTGCCGCCATTTCTCCTCCTGTCGGTTCCTGCTAAGTGATAAAGACCCATTTTGATTCAGCATAGACTATATCATATACGGATAAAAAAGTCATTAATAAATGATTACAAATTTTATAGGATAATGCCCCATTGGAGGGTCATTTTTCCTCCTTTCGGACGATCTTCGCCCCCAAAGCTGCCAGGTCTCCCGCCAGGTCGGCGTAACCCCGGTCAATGTGTCCCAGCCCGGTGAGCGTGCTTTCCCCCTCGGCTCCTAAGGCGGCCACCGCCAAGGCCGCGCCGCCCCGCAAGTCGGTGGAGCGGACCTTGGCCCCATAAAGCCGGGGTACGCCGTAGACCACCGCCACCCTCCCATCGGTGCGGATATCCGCCCCCATACGCTTGAGTTCATCTACATGGCGGTAACGGCTGTCAAACATATTCTCCACAAAGACTGTGGCGCCGTCGGTCTTGCACAGCGCCGCCATTACCACCGCCTGGGCGTCGGTGGGAAAGCCGGGATAGGGGGCAGTGCGGATGGGCCTGACCCCCCTGAGCCGCCGGGGCGCGATGATGGAGATGGTGTCGGGGGTGCTCTCTACCCGGCACCCCGCCTCGGTCAAAACAGAGGTAACGGTGCTTAAAAGCCGCCAATCCACCCCCCGCAGGTTTCCCTCTCCCCCGGCGGAAGCCACGGCGGAAAGATAGGTACAGGCCACGATACGGTCTGCCATGACGGTGTATTCCCCGCCATGGAGAGTCTTTCCGCCCCGGATAGTGATCACTGAGCTACCCGCCCCCCGAACGTCAGCTCCAAGGGTAAGCAGAAAATTTTGCAGGTCCACGATCTCTGGCTCCCTAGCCGCATTGGTGATGGTAGTAACTCCCTCCGCCGCCACAGCGGAGAGCATTGCATTCTCGGTACAGCCCACGCTGGGCAGGGACAGGGCGATATCCGCCCCGGTGAGCCTCCCGGCGCAGAAAAGTCGTCCCCCCGCCTCCCGCACCTCCGCTCCAAGGCTCTGAAGGGCGGACAGGTGCAAGTCAATAGGCCTCGGTCCCAGCTCGCAGCCACCGGGATAGCTCAGCTCGGCCTGACCCAGCCGGGCCAGCATGGCCCCCAGGAAAATGACCGACGAGCGCATCTCCCGCATCAGGGTGTCGGGAATGGAGCAGCAGGTAAGCTTGGAGGGTCCCACCGTCACCGTATCTCCCTCCCACGTCACCTGACAGCCCAGATGGCGGAGGATATCCAGGGTGTGCTCCACATCAGTGAGCCGGGGGCAATTATGTATCACGCAGGTCTCAGGAGAGAGAAGGGTGGCACACAGGATGGGCAGAACGCTGTTCTTTGCCCCCTGGATGGCGACGCTGCCGGACAGAGGGTGACAGCCCTCGATGGTAAAAACGCTCATATTTTGCCCTCCCAGTGGTTTTTCTGGGCTATTCTATGCGGGAGGGGAAAAACGGGTGAAAAAAGGGCTGCTTATCGAAGCAGCCCTTTTAAGGTCTCATAAATTTTTTCGTTGGCGTCTGGAATGGCTAAAGCCGACAGCCTCCGGGCCATGTCCGCCCTTTTTTCCGGGCTTTGGAGCAGATCGGAGATGATCTCATACAGCTTTTCCCCGGAACACTCCTTTTCCGGCAGCAGCACCGCCCCGCCCACATCGGCAAGCACCTTGGCGTTCTTGGTCTGGTGGTCGGCAGTGACGTTGGGGGATGGCACCAGCACCGAGGGCTTGGCGATGGCCGCCAGCTCGGACACTGTGGAGGCCCCCGAGCGGCACAGCACCAGATCGGCCGCCGCCATCACCAGAGGCATATCGTAGATATACTCTCGCACCTCCACCCCGGAAAGACACCCCTTCTCCACTCCAGCGGCAGCAAAGCTCTCCCACATGGAGCGGTGATCCCGGCCCGCGCCATGGATATGGCGGAAGGGCGTGCCCTCAGCACGCTCCCGGAGGAGAAATTGGGTCATATAGTCGTTCATCCGTTCCGCCCCAAGGCTTCCCCAGTAGGACAGCAGCAAGGGTCTGTCATCGTCAAAGCCCAACTCCCGCCGGGCCTCAGAGCGGGTATATCGGAAAAAGTCCCCCCGGACCGGGGTGCCGGTGACTACAACTTTAGACGGGTCGGCATAATGCTCCCGGCTCTCGGCAAAGCCCACCATCACCACATCGCACACCCTGCTCAGTGCCTTAGTGGTGAGGCCGGGAACGGCGTTGGATTCATGGACGGCGGTGGGGATGCCCCGCTTGGCGGCGGCTTTGACTACGGGGTAGCTGGCGTAGCCCCCGGTGCCCACCACCAGGTCGGGCTGAAAGTCCCTCAGTATTTTTTTGGCCTGGCCGTCGGAACGGACCAAGTTGACGGCGGTGCCCAGATTGTGACGGATACCCGCCAGGTTCATGGAGCGGCGAAAGTTAGTGATCGTCACCGTCCTGATCTCGTAACCTTCCTTGGGCACCAGGCTGGTAGCCATGCCGCCGTCTCCCCCTACAAAGAGGATATTGGCGTTGTCCCGCTCCCGAAACATTCGGGCCAGAGCCACGGCGGGATTGATATGGCCCGCGGTGCCGCCGCAGGTAAAGAGAATGTTCATCTACACGCCTCCTCTGTCACGCTCCGCAAGGGTCTAGTTACTCGGTCACTTTCCCTCCGACTCAGCCTGGTCTCCGGGCCACTACGCGGCCCTGCGCTCGGCTTCGGCTCCAGTCCAAGTCCCTCATAGCCCCTTGCTCCGCGCTTCTATCCTTGCTTTGGAGCGGGTATCTGCCTTGAAACCCCCAATACGATGCCCATCTCGGCCAGCTGGATCATCAGGGCTGTACCTCCGTAGCTGAAGAAGGGCAGAGAGATGCCGGTGGTGGGCAGCAGATTTGTTACCACCGAGATATTGAGAAATACCTGGGCCGCCATGAGGGTGGTGATACCCACCACCAGCAGCGCGCCGAAGCGGTCCCGGGCGTGGAGCGCGATCCAATAGCCCCGGATGATGAGAAGCATGAAGAGGATCAGGACAATGCACGCCCCCACCAGGCCCATCTCCTCACACCACACCGAGAAGATGAAGTCGTTCTCTGCCTCGGGGAGGAAGCCCTGCTTCTGCCGCCCCTGACCGAAGCCCAGGCCGAAGAGACCGCCGGAGCCGATGGAGTAGAGGGACTGGATGATCTGGAAGCCCCTGTCGCTGGGGTCGGACCAGGGGTCCCGCCAGGTGACGATACGGGCGGACTGGTAGCCTTGAAGCATCAGCATGGCCAGAATACCTACGCACACGATGCCGATGCCAAACCACCGCAGCTTGATCCCTCCGGCAAAGAGGATGGCGGCAGCGGCCACAAAGATGAGGATGGTGCCCGAAAGATGTGGCTCCAAATACATCAGGATGGCAATGACGCCCAAAATGGCAACATAGGGCACCAGCTCCATCAGACCCACATCCTCCATCCAGTTAAACATCACGCCCTTAGGGGTACGCAGGTCGTACTGACGCTTTTTCTCGCTCTGGCGTTTGCTCATCCGGGCGGAGAAGTAAAGGATGACCCCCAGCTTAGCGGCCTCGGAGGGCTGGAAGGTCAGCGGCCCCAACGGTATCCACCGCTTGACGTTGTCGGTACGCTTGGTATGGAAGAAAAGCACGATCACCAGCATAGCGATGGCGGCGCACAGCACAAACACCGACATCCAGCGAAACGCCTGGTAGTTGATTTTGGAGACAAAATACATGGCCACAATACCGGCGGCAGCAAACATGGCCTGACGAATAAAATAGTGATAAGGCCCATCCTTCCAGCCCTCACTGACGGCGGTGGGAAAGGAGGCGGAAAAGACCGTGATGACCCCGATGGCGGTGAGCATCACCACCAGCATAAGAAACGGAAGGTCCATTGGACCCCGGGAGAGCTTTTGTTCTACGGTCAGATCGCGTTTCAATGTGGGCACAACTCTCCCTCCCTTCCGTTTTACTTAAAATTCTTTTATGGCCCGCCGGGACGCTGCGCCCACGCCCTCAGGTCAAATGTGGTACCGCTGCCACACGCCCAGCAGAGCCAGCGCGCAGAAAATGGCGGACACGGCGGCAAAGACCGCCACTACTTTCCTCTCCCGCCAGCCGCTCATCTCGAAGTGGTGGTGAAGAGGGGCCATTTTGAAAATGCGCTTGCCGTGGGTCAGCTTGAAATAACCGATCTGGATGATATCCGAAAGGGTCTCGGCAATATACACAATGCCCACAAAAACCAGAATGAGGGGCATATCGGTGGCAAAGGCCAGGGCACAGACCATGCCTCCCAGGAAAAGAGAACCGGTGTCTCCCATAAAGACCTTGGCGGGATAATGGTTGTAGACCAGAAATCCCAGCAATCCTCCCAGCAGGGCGGAGGCGACCACATTCAGTTCAAGCTGCCCCCAGTGGGCGGTAATAATGACAAAGAACAGGGCCACCGGGAGCGTCACCGAAGAACTCAGGCCGTCCACGCCGTCGGTGATATTTACGGCGTTCACCGTGCCCACCATGACGAAGGCGGCAAAGACCATATACACAGGCCAGGGCAGGGGGACGATCCAGTCCAGAAACGGCACATAAAGATTGGGGGAGAGATACCCCTCATGCCGCAGCAGCACCGTCATCAGAATGGCGGCAGAGAGCTGAAGGAGGAACTTCCACCCGGCGGTGAGGCCGGTATTCTCATGGTGGACCACCTTCATGTAATCATCGATGAAGCCAATGGCTCCAAAGACCAAAGCGAACAAGAAAACATAAAGTCCGCCCCGGTCTCCCTCCGCAATATGGCCCCAGCCCATGGCCACCGTCACCACACCGATGGCGGCAATAAACATCAGCCCGCCCATGGTGGGGGTCCCCTGCTTGGACATGTGCCAGGTGGGACCGATCTCCTTGATGGACTGGCCCGCATGGAGTGCCCGCAGCGCCGGAATAAGGAGCCGCCCGATGACCACGGTGAGGATAAAGCTCACCGCCGCCGCTGCGGCCATGGTGACAATAGTAGGATCCATAGATTCGCTTCCTCCGCTCTTTTCCATCTTTCCTGAATGAAGGGCTTATACCACAGCCGCGTAGCGGCTATTTTAGCACGTCCCGCTATACTTTGCAACGATCTCTCGCTCATCCATATGCCTGACCTCTCCGCCGGCTTCCTGATAGGTCTCGTGGCCTTTCCCAGCCAACAAGAGCGTGTCTCCGTCCTTCATCAAGCTCAGGGCCAGGGCAATGGCCTTTTCCCGGTCCGGCTCTACGATCCTGGCGGTATCGAAGCGGACCATGCCCGCCAGAATGTCGTGAATGATCGCCTCGGGCCGTTCGCTCCGGGGGTTATCCGAGGTCACAACGCACACATCACAGCCTCCCGCCGCCACCGCTCCCATGAGTGGCCGTTTTGCCCGGTCCCGGTCTCCGCCGCAGCCAAAGAGGCAGATCAGCCGTCCCTGGGTAAACTCCCGCAGAGCCTTTAACGCATTTTCCAGAGCGTCGGGGGTGTGGGCATAGTCGATGACCACCGTTCCGGGGCTTGTGGTAGGGACTACCTCCATCCTTCCCTTGACGCCGGGGGCTTTTTCCATAACGGCGGCGGCAGCGGCAATGGAAACTCCCATAGCATGGCCGCAGGCCAGGGCGCACAGGGCGTTGGAAACGGTAAAGGCGCCGGGGATGGACAGGGTAACGCGGTGGTCCTCCCCCCAGCCTCTGGCGGTAAACTCCACCCGGTCTGGAAAAAGCTGTATGTCCTCCGCGGTGAGGTCGGTCTCGTGCGCCCCATCCTCCGCCGGGGCCTTTTCCCCACCGAAAGTGATGCCGGGACAGGAAATTTTCCCCCGGTAGTATCGCCCGGTCTCATCGTCCACATTCAGCACGGCAGTCTCACTCTGGTCAAAGAGCCGCCCCTTGGCCTGACGGTAAGCCTCCATGGTCTTGTGAAAATCCAGGTGGTCCTGGGTCAGGTTGGTAAAGGCCCCCACAGCAAAGGTTATCCCATCCACTCGGTTCAGACACAGGGCGTGGGAGGATACCTCCATCACCACATGGGTACAGTCCTCATCGGCCATTCGCCGCAGCCAGTATTGGAGATCGTAACTCTCCGGGGTCGTGCGTCCGGCTGGGAACTCCTCCTCTCCCACCAGCACCCGGTTGGTGCCAATGAGGCCCACCTTAGTCTCCAACGCCTGAGTAAGCAGGTCCCAAAGAAGGGTGGTGACAGTGGTCTTTCCGTTGGTCCCGGTGACGCCGACGATCTTTAATTCCTGCGCCGGGTGTCCAAACCAGTTGACGGACATGACCGCCAGTGCCTTCCGGCTGTCCCCGGTGAGAATGACCCCCTCCCCCTCCTCCGCCACAATGGCGGAAGCGCCGGAGCGGAGAGCCTGGTCTATATACAAGTGTCCGTCGGTCTTGTAGCCCCGGAGCGCCACGAAGACCTCCCCGGGCTTTAACGTTCTGGTATCGTAGGATAGCCCGGTGATCTCCACATCCTCCTCTTCCAGCAAGGCGCTTTTCAGCTCCACGCCCTGCAACAGCTCACCCAGACGCATAGGAACACCCCCGAAATAAATTTCGTCAGGGCTGCCCCTTCGATGTTGTCTTTTGTGCCGGACGGCTAATCAACCAAGGTATTGTCCACGAAGGTACACTCCACCACGGTGCCCCGCTCCACCTCGGTACCGATGGCCACCGACTGGCCGGCCACCAACGCCTTGGAGGACATATACCGGCTGGAGCCGCCGATCTTCAGATAGAGGCCAAACATGGCAAGGGACTCCTGGGCCCCCTGGGCGGTCTGCCCCCGGACGTCGGGGACAGTGACCAGGTCGGTGGGCTTCTCCGCTCCCAGATAAAGCACGATCTTGCTGCCGCTGGGAATGATGGCGCCGCCCACCGGGATCTGGGCGGTGACGGTGTCTCCCTCTCCCACGGTGCGGATGGAGAACCCGGCGCTCTCGGCGGCGGACTTGCCGATGTCGGCAGTCTGACCCACCAGATTGGGAACGGTGACGTCGATCATGGTGCGCTCTTCCTCGGTATAGAGCTTCTCCACTCCCATATAGTCCAGAATATTGCTCAACAGCTCACCCGCCATGACCGCCGCCATATTGCCGCCGGAGATATAGTGCTGCTTGGCGGTGTAGTTGCTCCCCGGCGAAACGGGCTTGGGGGCGTTATAGGCCAGCAGCACCACGATCTGAGGGTCGTCGGCGGGAGCAAAGCCCAGGAAGGAGACGATGGTATAATCCTGGCCCCGGGAGATGATGGGGTCCTCTTTCGCCTCCTTGACGGTCTCGGAGGAGCCGGTCTTGCCGCCGATACGGTAGCCGGGGACATAGGCCCGTTTTCCGGTGCCGCCGTCCACCACCCCCTCCAGGATGGTACGGCAGCGCCGGGAGGTCTCCTCGCTGATGACCTGGCGGATCTCGGTGGGCTCCGTTTGTGTAATGACGTTGCCCTGGTCGTCGGTAATGGACTTCATCACATAGGGCTGCATCAGGTGCCCGCCGTTGACCACGGCGGAGGCGGCGGTGATGAGCTGGATGGGAGTGACCTGGAAGCGCTGGCCGAAGGAGGCGGTAGCCAGGTAGGCGTTCTCCTTCACGCCGGGAGCCACGAAGGTCTTTCGGTCCCACACCACGCTCTTGCCCTCGCCCTGCATGTCGATGCCGGTCTTCTCCAGGAAGCCGAAATCCTCCAGGTAGTTATAGAACTTTTCCGGTCCCAACGCCTGACCGATCATCATAAAGGCGGGGTTGCAGGAGTTGGCTACCGCCTTGGCAAGGTCCTGCTGTCCATGGCCGGGGGCCTTCTTGGAGCACTCGATGTTAAACTCGCCCACCTTATAATAGCCGGGGCAATAAAAGGAGGCGTTTTCGTTGACCACGCCCTCCTCCAACGCCGCCGCCAGCACCATGGACTTAAAGGTGGAGCCGGGCTCATAGGTGTCGTTCATGGCCTTGTTACGCCACTGGCGGTTCTGCATATCCCCAAGAGCCTTATTGTAGGCCGTCTTCTTCTCCTCCTCGCTCACTTCCCCCTTCTCCACCAACTTGGCGTTCACCGTCTCCAGGTACTCCAGCAGCACCGGGTCAGTCACCGTCCAGGGGTCGTTGAGATCATAGGTGGGAGAGTTGGCCCAGGCCTTGATGGCCCCGGTCTTGGGGTCCATAGCGATCACGAAGCCGCCGTCCTGGACGTCGAACATCTCTATCCCCTTCTCCAGCACCCGCTCGCAGTAATATTGGATAGTGGTGTCGATGGTCAGATTCAGGTTGTTGCCGTCGGTGGCGTCGTAGTAATCCTGGAAGAAATAACGCATTTCCGCGCCCTTGCTGTCCCGGGCAGTGACGATCCGCCCGGTCTTGCCGGCCAGACTGTCCTCATAGAGAGCCTCCATGCCCCAGGCGCCCTTGTTGTCGTTTTTCCAGTTGACCCAGCCGATGAGCTGAGAGGCCAGGGAGCCATAGGTATAATAACGCTTACTCGTGGGAACGGGATAGACGCTGTTGGACAAATGCAGATCACGGATGAGCTGACGGACCTCTTCGGCCACCTCCTGCTCCACCCGAACGCCCACCACCTCATACTTGCTGTTCTTACCCAGGGCCTTAAGTATCCTCTCTGGATCCTTATCCAGAATAGCCCCCAGCTTGACGGCCACCACGTCGGCCTCAGGTCTTGCGTAGTCGGGAGTTTTGCCCTTTTCCTTTCTGTCGTCCCAGTTCTCTTGGACGGTCTTGAAGTCGTTGGGGGAGATAATGATATCATATACTGTGGCGGACACCGCCAGCACCTTGCCGTTGCAGTCGGAGATCTCTCCTCGGTTTGCAGCCACGGCGTTGTCCCGGGTCTGTTGGCCGATGGCCTTCTCCTGATAAAATTTGTAATCCCGGATCTGAATGGCGTAAAGCTGCACGAAAAGGGGGATAAAAAGCACCACGCCGAAGGCCAGCATAAGGGCGATGGTGCGGACCAAAATGGTGCGGTTGGCCCGTTTATCCACCCCGGGCCGGGTCTCGCTTCCCCTCCGGTCCTCTCTGTCCCTGCGCTCCATTCCGTCCCCCCCCCTTTCATTACGGAAGGGCGTAAGAAAATGTTCTTTTCTTACGCCCTTTCTCCGTCAGTCTTTTTTGTGTCTCTTGTGAAAATCTATGCGCCCTGTCCCTGGAAATATGCCATCAGGTCGCCCACGACCTCCTCCACGCTGTCCAGGATACTGCCGCCGGACTCCTCCGTCTGGCCGTAGCGCACCACGCTGTCCGGCTCTGTGAGGTCCACGTACACCATCTGTCCCGCCTGGGGACGGCTCATGGAGCCGTCGGAGGTAACGGCGCTCTCGATAGCGCCCAGGTCGTAGGCCAGCTCGTACCGCGCCCGAAGGGTGGCCTCCTCGCTCTTGAGCTGGGACATCTCATTGCTCAGCGCCACCGATTGGGCGGAGATAGCGGAAAGCTGCACATAGCCCGCAATGATAAACACGGCCATGACCATCACCGCGGCAAAGCCCAGCACCGCGAAGGGAGACACTCTGCCCGCCAAACGCACCTGCACCTGGGGGCGGGCGACCACCTTATGCCGGGGCCGGACCTTGGGCCGGGGACGGAGGACCTCCTCCTGCTCCAGTACCCGGGCGGCAGAGCCATCATAGGCATAAGCGATATTGCGATAGGGGTCGTAGCTCTCCCGCTTGGCGGCGCTTGCCATACTTCCTCACTCCGTTCTCCATTTTCACACGCATTTGATCTTATATCTTTTCCGCCACCCGGAGCTTGGCGCTACGGGCGCGGGGATTCTCCTCCAGTTCCCTGTCCGTGGGAACAATGGGCTTTCTGGTGATGAGCTTCACCTGTGGCTTCTTTCCACACACGCACACCGGGAAGTCCGGCGGACAGATACAGCCCCTGGCCTGTGCGGCAAAACCGGTCTTGGCGATGCGGTCCTCCAACGAATGGAAGGTAATGATGCACAGCCTTCCTCCGCTTGCCAGCCGGGGCACCGCCTGCTCGATCACCCGCTCCACAGCAGTCAGCTCGTCGTTGACGGCGATGCGGATGGCCTGAAAGCTTCGCTTGGCCGGGTGCTGCTTCTCCCGAAGCGCCTGGGGCGGCATGGCCGAGCGGATGACCTCCACCAGCTCCAAGGTGGTCTCAATAGCCCTTTGTCCCCGAGCCCGGACGATGGCAGCGGCGATAGCGGGGGCATACCGCTCCTCTCCATATTGGTAGAGGATACGCCGCAGCTCCTCTTGGGGCCACTCGTTTACCACCGTCCGGGCCGTCAGGGGTTGACTTTGATCCATCCGCATGTCTAGGGGCGCATCGTGCATATAGGAAAACCCGCGGCTGGGATCGTCCAGCTGTGGTGAGGAAACGCCCAGGTCAAAAAGCATTCCATCCACCGGGGGAGCATCCGCCCCAGAAAGGAGGCTGTCCAGGTCGGTGAAATTGCCATGAAGAAGCGTTACCTTGTCCATCCAAGGGGCCAGTCGCTCTTTCGCCGCATCGATGGCTGCCATGTCCCGGTCAATACAATAGAGCCGCCCGGCGGTGAGACGCTTGACGATTTCCCGGGAATGGCCCGCCCGGCCCAGGGTGCCGTCCACATAGACCCCGTCGGGCTTGATGTTCAGGGCATCGATGCACTCATCCAGTAGCACCGGCTTATGGGTAAACTCTTCCATCCTCTTAAAAACCGAGCGCTTCCATACAGGCGGACATTTTCTCCGGGGTCATCTCTTCCTCCTCCTGGGCATTCCAGGTCTCTGCCGACCAGATCTCCGCCCGGTCGTTGACCCCGATGATGACCACGTCCCTGTCCAGATTGGCGTAGCCGCGAAGCTTCTGAGGGATCACGATACGCCCCTGGCTGTCCAGCTCGCACTTGGCTGCATTGGCAAAGAGCCGGCGCATGCTTTTCGTGGCGCTCATAGGCAGGGAGGAAAACTTCTCGGTAAAGCGCTCCCAGGTCTCCTGGGGGTAGATGGCAAGGCAGGCGTCCACGCCCGCCGCCAGGTAAAAGGACACGCCCAACTCCTCCCGCAGCTTGGCGGGGATGAAAAGCCTGCCTTTGCCGTCGATAGAATGCTCATAGGTGCCGGTCATGTCCTCACCCCCCACTTGAGTGAATTTTTATGGGCTGCTGCTCCACTTTGCTCCACCAGTATACCTGACCGGTTACAAAATTGCAATAGTTTACCATAATTTTTTTCACCGAAATTGCGAAATTTTTCCCCGCTGTTCCCGGATTTTTTCATCCTTTTGAACTCTTTGTTTTCCTTTTGTCATTTTTACAGCGGACAATTTTACACTTTATGGAGGTAGCGGCGATCCCTGCCCCAAGATATTGTGTCGGCGCTCCTTTTTGTCCATCAGTCGCGGACAGTATGGACTTCGACAAAAAATCCCCCTCACGGAGACCCGTGAGGGGGATAGCGGCTTGGTTTATTCTATGGGCGACGTTTAGTCGTCCAGCTCGATGTCGTATGCCTTTCCAGCGCTCTGGCCCTCGGCCATGCCGCTGGCCACGGCCCGGAAGCGGGCGTGAGACTTCTTGATCTCATCATATGCCTCGCTGACGGCTTCCTCGGTGCGGCGCAAGGCGTCCTCACAGTAGGCGTTGGCGGCCTGTTTCAGTTCCCGGGTCATGGTCTCGGCCTGCTTCACCAGCTCCGCCGAACGCTGCTTAGCCCGGGCCAGGATCTCGTCCTCGGCCAGCATCTGCTTGGCCTTCTCCTCGGCCTGTTGAATGATAAGGTCGCCCTCCCGCTTGGCGGAGGCCAGATAGTCGTTTCGGGCGGCCAGCAGCTTCCGGGCCTCAGCAAGCTCCATGGGGAAGGCGCTGCGGATCTCGTCGATACGGTCCAGGGCCTCAGAGCGGTCTACCATACATTTGTCCGCCGACAGAGGCACGCTCTTTGCCTCCTCGATCATATCAAAGAGCATATCCAACAGTTCATTGACGTCGCTTGCCATTGTTATTTCCTCCCGCTCTTTATTTTTTCGTTCACGGTCTCTATGATCTCTCTGGGGACAAAGTCGCTGAGGTCGGCGCCGTAATGGGCCATCTCCTTGACCACGCTGGAGCTGATATAGGTATATTTCGCACTGGAGGGCAGTAGCAGGGTCTCCAGGCGGGGATTGAGCTTGTGGTTGATAAGTGCCATCTGCAGTTCGTATTCGTAATCGGACACCGCCCGCAGGCCCTTGACCAGGGCGCAGGCCCGCTTCTCCCTGGCATACTCGGAGACCAGCAGCTCGGACTGGTCCACCTCCACGTTAGGCAACTTGCCTACCACCCGGCGGATCATATCCACGCGCTCGTCGGGAGTGAAGAGGCCGGACTCCCTCTTTTCCGAGTTGACCATGACGCAGACGATGAGCTTATCAAAGCACCCACTGGCCCGCTTGATGATATTGAGATGGCCCAAGGTAATGGGGTCAAAGCTGCCGGGGTAGATGGCGGTTTTCATTTCTCACACATCCTATGGTAGAGCGTCAGCTTGATCTTGCCGTAACGGTACTCCCGGCCCATCCGATAAGGCGCCGGAAGCTGGGGCATAGGCTTGTCTGCCGCGCTTTCACAGACAATTATACCATTTTCGAGCATAATGTCAATCTCCGCAATGCGCGTAAGGGCTTGGTCCAGCAAATTCGAGGCGTAGGGCGGGTCGAGAAAGCACAGGGCAAACTTCTCCCGACAGGAGGAAAGAAAGCTGAGGGCGTCGGACTGGACCACCCGGCTTTGCTGCTCAAAGCCGGTGGCGGCCACATTCTCTTTTACCACATTGGCGGCAGAGCGGGAAACGTCTACAAAGACACACTTTTCCGCTCCCCGGCTCAGGGCCTCGATGCCAAGCTGCCCTGTACCGGCAAAGAGGTCCAGCACCCGGCGGCCCTCCACATCGAACTGGACAATGTTGAAAATAGACTCCTTCACCTTGTCGGTGGTGGGCCGGGTATCCATCCCAGGTAAGTCCTTCAATTTGCGGCCCCTGGCAGTGCCGGTAATGACGCGCATAACAGCTCATCCTTTCGGGTATATCTGCTTTCTTATGTGGGGCGCGACGACCTCGGCGCGCCTGGGCAGAGCCTGCCGAGGTCGTCAGGCCCCACAGCAAAACTCAGCTATGTGTCAGGCGTGATGTTAAAATAGTCATAGACCACCTGCCCGGTGGCCTTGCCCACGGCGGCCTGGAGTTGGGCCAGACTGGCCTCCTTCACCGCCTTCACGCTCTTGAACTGCTTCAGCAGCTCTCCCCGGCGTTTTTCCCCTATACCGGGTATCTTGTCCAATTCCGACCCTTTCACCCGCTGGGATTGCTGCTGCCTATGAAATTCAATGGCAAAGCGGTGGGTCTCCTCCTGAATTTGTCCCACCAGGGCAAAGACAACAGGAATACGCTGGATGCCGATCTCGGCCCCGTCGGGAGTGACCAGCGCGCGGGTGCGGTGGCGGTCATCCTTCACCATGCCGAAAACCGGGATGTGAAACCCCAGCCGCTCCTCCACCCCTACGGCCACGCGGGCATGCTCCGCGCCGCCGTCGATAAAGAGGGCATCGGGGAGAGGTGAAAATTTCTCATCCCCATCCAGATACCGCTGGAAACGTCGGGTGAGCACCTGGTCCATGGAGGCGTAGTCGTTAGGGGCATCCATTCCCTTAAGCTTGAAACGGCGGTAATCCCGCTTCAGGGGCCGTCCGCCCTGGTAGACCACCATGGAGGCCACGATGTCGTCGGCTCCCTGGTTGGAGATATCATAGGATTCGATGCGCTGGGGCGGCGTGGCCATACCTAGCATCGTCCCCAGCAGCTCCAGGGTCTTGGAGACCCGCTCGGCCTTGGTGGTGGCCCGCTCCACCTCTTCCGCGGCATTCTTATTCGCCAGCTTGATAAGGTCCATCTTGGCTCCCCGCTGGGGCGTCAAAAGCTCTACCCGGCGTCCGCAGCTCTCGCTGAGCAGCCGAGTGACTGCCACCTCATCCTCCAGCTCGCAGGGAAGCAAAATTTGTTTTGGCAGATGGCTTCGGTTAACATAATATTGTCGAAGCAAGGCGGAGAGGATCTCTCCCTCCCCCTCCTCCATAGGGGTCTCCATCAGCTCCCAGTCCTTGGCCGCCAGGTCGCCCAGGGCAAAGTGGAGTACTACAAAGCAGCTTTTGGCCTCCCCCCGGTACCAGCCCACCACGTCGGTATCGGCCAGGGACCCCGCCACCACCTTTTGCCGCTTGCCCAGCAGCTCGATGGCGTTGATCCGGTCCCGGAGCTGGGCCGCCTTCTCAAAGCGCAGTTCCTCCGCCGCCCGGTCCATCTCGGCGGTGAGGTCGGCCTTGACCTCCTTGAACTGCCCCTCCAGAAGCCGCACGGCCTGGTCGATGGCCTCCCGGTAGTGCGTCTGGTCCATTTCAGGGCGGCAGTAGCCGTCGCACAGGCCCATGTGGTAATTGAGGCAGGGTCGCTCCTTGCCGATGTCCCTGGGAAATTTTTTCCCACAGGAGGGCAGCTTCAGCGCCTCACGAAGCGCGTCCACAATGGCGTAGGTGGCTCCCCGACTGCCGTAAGGGCCAAAATACCGGGCGCCATCTTCCTGGACCCGGTTGGAGAGGGAGAACCTGGGGTAGTCACTCTTTACGTCCAATCGGATGTATGGATACCCTTTATCATCCTTCAAAAGTATGTTGTAGTGGGGCTGGTGGCGTTTGATGAGGGAGTTTTCCAGCACCAGGGCCTCAAACTCGCTGTCGGCCACGATGACGTCGAAGTGATCGATGGAGGAGACCATGGCCCTGGTCTTCTCGGTATGGGAGGCCAAATTGGCAAAGTATTGGCTCACCCGGTTTTTCAGAGCCTTGGCCTTGCCCACATAGATAACGGTGTTCTGGGCGTCCTGCATGATATAGACGCCGGGCTTCAGCGGCAGGGCATGAGCTTTCTCTTTCAGTTCGTCAAAGGTCATGCCCCCACCCCCCCCTGTCAAAAATGCTCCAAAGCACCCCGCCTCGGGCCTTTATCCCATAAATTCTTTCAACTCCGCGCCCAGAGCCTCCGGCGCGTCCACATTTACCTCGTGTCCGGCCCCCGGAAGAAAGACCAACTCCCCATGGGGCAGCCGCTCCTTCATTTCCTCCGCGGCGGCCCGGTTGGCCCGATCCCGCTCTCCGCACAGGATCAGGACGGGACAGCGTAAACCGTTCAGCGCTTCCTCAAGATCCAGTTCCAGCATAGACCGAGTCAGGACCATCATATTCCGTTTCCCAATGCCCGCTCCCTGGAACAGCCACTCCGGCATGAGGGAAAATAAGGCGTTCTGGAACCTAAGCAGTCCCTTCGGCATTCTGTACTGGGTACCGATGAGGGCCAGGGACGCCATCCGTTCCGGGTACTGGGCGGCATATTGCAGGGCCAGGATCCCGCCCAGAGAAAGCCCACACAGATGGATCGGCCCGTCAAGTTCATCGCACCAGTGAGCAAAGCCCTGGTAGAGATGGGGGTAGTCCGCCCCCTCCTCCATCCAATCGGACAAGCCGGGACAAAGGACACTCCCCTCCGCCCCCATGGCCCGGACGGTGGCCTCCCAGCTCTCAGGTCCTTGTCCCAGACCGTGGAGAAATACCCGCTCCCTCATTGGGCGTCAGGTCCTAAATTGCCCTCTTTCCAGTGCCGGCGGCACAGACCGATATACTTGTCGTTGGCCCCCAGTACCACCTGCTCGCCCTCCTTTAGGACCTTGCCGGTCTCGTCGAAGCGGGCGTTGCAGGTGGCCTTGCGGCCACACCAGCAGATGGTCTTGATCTCCTCGATGATGTCGGCACAGGCCAGCAGAGCCTCCGAGCCGGGAAAGAGGTCTCCCTTGAAATCCGCCCGGAGGCCGTAGCAGATGATGGGCACATTCAGGTCGTCCACCACATGGGTGAGAAAGTCCACCTCTTCCCTGGTGAGGAACTGGGCCTCGTCCACAATGATACACTGCCAGGACTTGATCTCCGCCTCTGTCATAGCCCGCAGCTCGTCAAGCCAGACACAGGGGTAGTTCAGGCCGATGCGGGAGTTGACAATGGCCTTGCCCTCCCGCTGGTCGATGTCGGGCTTCACCATCAAGGCTCTCTGCCCCCGCTCCTCGTAGTTATAGCGCACCATCAGGGCGTTGGCCGACTTGCTGGAACCCATTACACCGTATCGAAAATAGAGCTTCGCCATCCGTCATTCCACCTTTTCTCTTTCTCCACCCTCTCCCGGCCCATTGCCAGATCGGGTCACAGGTTTTCTTCTACGATATGGGAAAACGCCTGAAAGGCGCTGGGAACAGGATACCGCTCCCCCAGCTCCCTCTTATCCGCCCACACCCAGCCGGGAGGCAGCTCCTCCCCCTCCGCTTTCACGGTGTAAGCTTTCATACGCCATTCGATGTGAGTAAAAATGTGCTTCCCCGCCGCGGCAAAGGAGACCGGGCCGGGAATGGGAGGAACGGGGGGCGCCGCGACCTCCTCCGTCGTTAGGGAAATGGGTCTTTCAAAACCTCCCCCCGCAGGCTCGTTGGGGTACTCCCACAGCCCCGCCAACAGCCCCTGCTTGGGCCGTCGGCGGAGAGCCACCTTTCTCTCATGAAAAATGAGCCACACCGTCCGCTCCTCCACCCGCCGCGAGGGCTTGGGAGCCTTGACGGGCAGTTCCATCTCATGGCCCTCCCGGTGGGCGGCGCAAAAGCGCTGAGCGGGACACCTCTCACACAGGGGGACCCCGTTCGGCAGACATACCGTAGCCCCCAGGTCCATGAGCGCCTGGTTGAACTCTCCGGCGGCGTGGACGGGCAGCACCTTCCGAATGACCTCTGTCACAGCGGCCTTGGTCTCAGGTCTCGTCACGTCCCGGTGGTCGTTCGTGAGCCGGGAGACCACCCTCAGCACGTTACCGTCCACCGCCGGAACTGCTTGTCCCAAGGCGATGGACGCAATGGCCCCGGCGGTGTAGTCTCCCACCCCCGCCAGGGCGCGGATATTATCATAGTCGGTAGGGAATTCTCCGCCGTGGCGCTCTACGATCTGCCGGGCTGCCTTTTGCAAATTTCTGGCACGGCTATAATAGCCCAGGCCCTGCCACAGCTTCATCAGCCTCTCCTCGGGGCACGCCGCCAGCTCGGCCACGGTGGGCAGAGCCTCTAAAAAGCGTTCATAGTAGCCCAGCACCGCCGCCACCCGGGTCTGCTGAAGCATGATCTCCGACACCCATACATGGTATGGGGTTGGATCGCTCCGCCAGGGGAGGACCCTGGCGTTCTCGTGATACCACTCCAGCAGCGGTACCGGCAGCCACTCCAGGGCTGTCGCAGTCTCACGCCCTGCGGTCCCGGACATAGATGTGCTTAACATTGGGGGCACTGGTGGGCCGGGCGTCGATCTCAAAGCGGTCTATGGACTTTACCATAGTAGTCAGCTTCTCAAATCCGTAGTTCCGGGGATCGAAGTCGCTCCGGCGTTTGGGCAGAATGTTGCCCAGCTCTCCCATAAAGGCCCAGCCGTCCTCGTCGGATACGTCCTGGATGGTGTCCGCGATGAGCCGAACGATGTCGTCGGGGATAGCCCGACGTCTTCCGTGGGCGGGAATAAAGGTCTTCTCCTCCACCTTTTCCCCGGTGGCACGGATGACCTCCACGTAGATAAATTTGTCACAGGCGGCAATAAAGGGGGCGGGGGTCTTCTTCTCTCCGATCCCATAGACCTTCAGCCCTGCCTCCCGGACCCGGAGGGCCAGGCGGGTGAAGTCGGAATCGCTGGATACCAGCACAAAGCCGTCCACCTGGTGGCTGTGAAGGATGTCCATGGCGTCGATGATCATAGCCGAGTCGGTGGAGTTCTTCCCGGTGGTGTAGCTGTACTGCTGGACGGGAATGATGGCGTTTTCCAGCAGCAGGGGTTTCCAGGAATCCATGTTGTTCATGGTCCAGTCCCCATAGATACGCCGAACGGTGGGCGTACCGTACTTCACACACTCGGCCATGATCTCCCGCAGGGCGGTGCGGGGAGCGTTGTCGGCGTCGATCAAAACCGCTAAGCGGCAATCGGCAGTTTCCATGCAGTCCTCCTCTTAATCGCTGAGCACAAAATGGCAGAAGCGGAGCATTTCAAACCAGTCATCGGAGGAAAAGCACACGTTCTTCTCGTCCTCCAGGCTGGCGCCGGGATAAAAGCTCTTGGAGTATGCCTTCTGGTGCTCCTTGAAGCGCACCGTCATGTCGAAGAACTTCGGCATGGGCACGACGCAGTTTTTGGCGTTCTTCACCGCCTTTTTGGCCGCCTCCCTGATGTCCTTCACTGCCTTGTCCGGGTGGATGGACACCACCGCGCCCCCCCGGCCCTCGTTTACCGCCACGGTGGTAATGCCGCCGATCAGTTCCTGGGCAAAGTCGCACAGGGCCTTATCCCCGGAGAGGAAGACCACGGGCACACCGTAGTACCCGGCGGTGTAGGCATTCATCATAAACTCGCTCATCCGTACGCCGTTGAGCAGAACATACTCGTTACGAAGATTCATGGTATGGCTCAGGGGGTTTCCGCCGCAGGAGGCCCAGGCATGGTAGCCGGTAAAGAGGACGGCGCCAAAGTCTCCGCCGTCCAGTCCCGACATCATGCTCAGAGGGTCTCCCGTCCAGCCCCGCATGATCTTTACGCTCTCGGGCAGAGCGGCAGGGTCCAGGTTCCGGGCGGAGTCATGGGCGTCCTTCACAAAAATCTCCGCAGCCTTGTCGGCGGCCAGGACCCCTTCACAGGCGGCCTGGACCTCTCTGGTCATCTGCCGCTGAAAGGGCTTATAGTCCATGGGGGTGGAGCGCTCGGTCTCCGCCCAGGTGGTGATGCCGCAGGTACCCTCAATATCGGCGCTGATGAATACGTTCATGCCTCATTCCTCCGCTTTTTAATGATCTCCTCCACCTGCTGAAGCTGCTCCACTGTGTTGACCCCCAGCATCTCCTCGGCGGTACACCCGGCGCAGACCCCAACCTTTTCCCCCTGCTCCACCAGCCACCCGGGAGCGTCGGTGAGGTAGTACTCTCCCTGGGCATTGCTGGGACGCAGAGTGGTGAGAGAGCGCCACAGGGACTTGGCGTCAAAAATATAGATCGATGTATTGATTTCCCGGATCAGCTTCTCCTCGGCAGTGCAGTCCTGATCCTCCACGATCCTGGCAAAGCCGCCCCGGGCGTTTCGGACAATGCGCCCCAGGGGCATAGGCTTCTCGGCCACGGCGGCCAGAATGGTACACACATTTCCCTCGGCTCTGTGCTGAGCCACCAGGCTCTCATAGGCCCGGCGGGGAAGCAGAGGCATATCCCCGGCGGCGATCAATATCTCCCCCTCAAAGCCCTTCAGCTCCCCCTCGGCGCACTGGACGGCATGTCCGGTCCCCAGCTGGGGGCTTTGAAAGACCCTGGGATATCCAGGGAAGGCGGCGCAGACCTTCTCCCCCTCATAGCCCACTACCAGAACGATGTCCTGGGCCGGAAGAAAGCTCAGCGCCTCCAACACGTAGCCCAGCAGCGGCTTGCCCGCCGCCTGGCGCAGGACCTTGGGCAGGTCCACCCCTTCGGTGCGCAGCCGGGTGCCCTTACCGGCGGCCAAAACGATGGCTTTCATAGGTTTGCTCATGAAAATGCCCCCTATTCCATTTTATCCTTTTCAGTATAGCACACCGCACCCTTAATTGACAAGGGAAAAGCCCCGGTATCCTCCAGAGATACCGGGGCTTTTTGTAAGCTCCCTGTGGAAAGGCTCAGCCCTCGTCCTCAATAAGGCCGTAGCCGCCGTCCTCCCGCTTGTATACCACGGCAAAGGCCCCATTGCTTCCCTCATTGCGGAAAGCAAAGAAGTCGTGACCCAACAGGTTCATCTGCAGCACCGCCTCCTCGGCGGTCATGGGCAGAATGGGAAAACGCTTGGCCCGGACGATCTCGTACTCCTCCTCCGGCTCGTCGGGAGCGAAGGAGGTATCGTCGGCGGAGCGGACAAAGGCGTCCTTGCGCAGCCGCTTTTCCAGCTTGGCCTTGTTCTTGCGTAGCTGTCGCTCCATATCGGCTACCGCAGTGTCGATGGAGGCCAGCATATCCGCCGTGCTCTCCGAGGCCCGGAGAATGGTACTCCCCGAGCGGACAGTCACCTCCACATTGTTGCGGCCCTTTTCAACGCTGAACACCACCGCGGCGCTGGCCTCGGTGGGGAAATAGCGGTCCAGCTTGCCTACCTTCTTTTCGGCATAGTCGTGGACAGCCTTGGGCATGGTCACTTTCTTGTCGGTAAACGTAAATTTCATCTTCGTCCAGCTCCTTCCTGTGGTGATATGGAACTTCTCCGCAAGGCCGCCTCAAAAAGCCGCTCCAGCGGATCGTTCCTTCTTTAGGATTATATCATATCCATAGGCAGTCTTGCAAGGCAAGTCTGCGGGGAATTGCACCTGGAAAGCGGAAATTTTTTGCCCCCTGGCCAACCTTCGACAGCCTTTTTAGTTGACATTTTCTGGAAATTATGGTATGATCCCACCGTGGCGGTGAGGGGGCGCTTACTTATGCTTTTGCCCGTCTCTACCGCCCGTGTTCATTCCATTCTCCCCATCCCCCGCGTTTGGGCGTCTCGCTGTGAGACGCCCCTTTTTTTGCCCGGAGACGCGCTTACATTACATCTGGTTCTTTCCCATCAGCGTGATGGAAACGGTCCGTTCCCGGCCTCCCTTCCAGACAGTGAGCTTCAAGGTGTCCCCGATCCCCAGTCCGGCCTTGGCCTCCTCCAGGTCCGCAATGGAGGTAATATCCATGTCATTGGCCCTGATAATGATATCGCCGGGACGAATCCCCTTGGCGTAGGCGTCGGAACCCTCCTCTACCTCGGAGACATAGACCCCCGCGGGGCTTTCCGGCGTGGGCGGCTGGGTACGGACGGTAATGCCGATGGAGGGGACCCCGGCGTAGCTGCCGGTATCAATGATCTGATCCACCACCTCTTTTGCCAGCGCGGTGGGAATGGCAAAGCCCAGACCCTCAATGGTCTCCCAATTGGACATCATCTTCATGTTGGTAATGCCTACCACCTGGCCCGAGGCGTTGACCAGGGCGCCCCCAGAGCTGCCAGGGTTGATGGCTGCAGTGGTCTGGAGAAGGGTCATCTCCCCATTGCTGGCGTCTACACTGCGGTCAATGGCGGAGATGATCCCGTCGGTCATGGTGCCCCGCAGCTCCTCGCCCAGAGGGTTGCCGATGGCGTAGGCCGGTTCGCCCACATAGAGCGCGGAGGAGTCTCCGAACTCTGCCGGGACCAACCCCTCGGTCTCCACCTTCAGCACCGCCAGGTCGGTGGAGGCGTCATAGCCCACCAGCAGGGCGTCGACCTTGCCGCCGCCGTCCAGGGTAACGGTGGCCTTCTCCGCTCCGGCAATGACATGGGCGTTTGTGATGATGTATCCGTCAAAAGTCATGACCACACCGGTGGCGGTAGCCATGCCGGTGGCGGTGGTGACACGGATGCCCACCACCGACGGGGCCACCCGGGCGTAGATCATCCGGGGGTCTAACTCCTCCTCCCCCGGCGGGCAAAGCTCCAGCACGGTGCCGTCTCCAATGGCGGACAGGGCCATAGTGGTGTCCTCCAGCTCGGCCACCCAGTCGTCGGCGTCGTAGTCGTAGTAGTCCCAGTCATAGCCGGGCCCCATGCTATCCCAGATATCCTCCGCCCGGTCAAAATAGGAGCCGGGCAGCCCGCCGTTGACCAGAATACCGGTACCGGTAAGGACGAGGATAAGGGCCATTAAAAGGGCGAATCGCCGCACCCCCCTGCCCCGCCGACAGAACACAGGGGTGATCCGGCTTTCCTCCTCCAGAGGCGGCTCTGGCTGTTTCACCGCCGTCCGGGGCACGATGCCCTGGGTCGACTGGGGCGGCACAGCGCCGTAAGGCTCGCTCCGCGGCCCTTCTCCCTCACCGGGGAAGGGCTGTGGCCAGCCGTTTTGATCGTAATAATTCTGGCGCATCCTCTCTCCCTCTTTCTCTCGCGGCTCTGGCCGTGCCGCGGCGGTCTCAGGCGATGGTCAAGGTGAACGTAAAGGTGGTCAGGCCGCTGTCACTGGTGACAGTGATATTCTCCCGGTGGTTATTGATGATGGTCTTCACGATGTACAGCCCCAGCCCCACACCGTCCCGGTCAATGCTCCGGGACCGATCCGTCTTGTGGAAGCGGTCAAAGATCTGTCCCAGCTCCTCGGGGGGAATGGTCTCTCCAATGTCGGATACCGATACAAAAGCCTTCTCCCCCTTCACCTGCACTTCAAGAGAGAGCGTGGTGCCGGGGGCGGCGAATTTGATGGCGTTATCCAGCAGATTGTAGCACACCTGGGTGATAGCGTCCGGGTCTCCCCACACCATCACCGGTCCGTCGGGCAAATGGGTCTCCACGTCCAGCCCCCGGTCTGTGATCTTCCCTTCCAGGCTCACCAGCACCCGTAGAAGCACCTCGGCCACGTCGAAGCGCTCCTGGGCGGTAATGTTTTCACTGGACTGAAGGCGGCTCACGTCCAACATCCGCCGGACCAGCCGGGACAGCCGCCTGGTTTCGGAGGAGATCGTCCGCAGGGCCTCCTCCTCCTTCTCCCGGGGGATGGTACCATCTAAAATGCCGTCGGTAAATCCGGCAATGGTGGTCATGGGGGTCTTCAGCTCGTGGGAGACGTTGGCGATGAATTCGCTGCGCTGGGCCTCACTCTTGGCCAGGGAGTCGGCCATAGCGTTGAAGGCCTCGGCCAGCTCCCCCACCTCGTCCCGACGTCCCTCGCAGCCCTCCACCCGGATATCGAACTCCCCCTGGCCGAACCGCCCCGCGGCGGCGGCCATATCCTTCAGGGGCTTGGTCAAACGCATGGATGTGATAGACGCGACTACCGCGGAGAGCAAAAAGACCACGATGGCCGCCAGGATAAACATAGAGGCAAAATCTCGCCAGAGCTGGGTCAGGCTGGACATCTCGTTGACCACGAACACCGCTCCCCGCTGGTAGGTACGCCCGGAGATCACCGAATGCTGCAGAATAGGGGTGGCCACCACATAGCAGGAACCGGCCACCAACCCGCCCAAACTGCTGGGCTTAGCATAACCGCCGTGGTCGGAGACCTCTTTCATCACCTCGTCGGGGATCGCCCCGCTGAGAAGACTGTTGACCCCCACGCTTTCGGCGGAGGTGGCATAGGCGATCTCTCCGTCATTTTCCGCCAGGATCACGGTGGAGCCGGAAATACTGGACAGAGAGGAGACGTAGAGTTGATAGGCCGGCTCTTGCACACTGGAGCCTACCCCGGAGAGATAGGCGGCGGTAAAAGCCGCAATATGGGAAGCATTGCTCTCCATCCCTTCCCGCTTGTCGTTGAGCACATACTGGTAGCTCAGGCCGGTAAAGGCGCTGCCCAGCAAAAGAAAGGAGAGGAAAATGACCCCCGCCATCATGGCAAATTGTCGCCGATAGAGGGTCTTCACGCGACTGTCACCTCAAACTTATATCCCACGCCCCATACGGTCTTGAGACTCCACTCGCTGCTGACCCCCTCCAGCTTTTCCCGCAGCCGTTTGATGTGTACGTCCACCGTGCGGCTGTCGCCAAAATAGTCAAAACCCCACACCTCGTCCAAAAGCTGGTTGCGGGTAAAGACGCGGTTGGGAGAGGAGGCCAGGTGGTACAAAAGCTCCAGCTCCTTGGGGGGCGGGTCCACTCGCTTGCCGTCCACGATCAGTTCATAGGCGTCCAGGTTAATGGTGAGCTTGTCAAAGACCAGCTTCTTTCCGGTGGAGGGGGCCTCTCCCTCCCCGGAGGTGCGCCGAAGCACAGCCCGGACCCGGGCCAGGACCTCTTTGGTCTCAAAGGGCTTGACGATGTAGTCGTCCGCTCCCTGCTCCAAGCCTGTGACCCGGTCCTCGGTCTCTCCCTTGGCGGTAAGCATGATGACCGGGGTCTTGGCCTCGGAGCGGATCTTTTTCAACACCGACCAGCCGTCCATGACCGGGAGCATGATGTCCAGCAGCACCAGGTCGGGAGCAAAGGAGCGGAACAGCTCCACCGCCTTGCCCCCGTCCGGGGCGATCTGGGTCTCAAAGCCCTCTTTCTCCAGGTAGAGATGGAGGAGCTGGGCGATATTCATCTCATCTTCCACGATCAGGATCTTCTGGGCCACGGAACATCCCTCTTTCCTTGGTAGTTTCTTTCATTGCTATCCATCAGTTTCTTACATTATAGCCCACTTTTCACCGTTTCGGTGAACGAAATGTAAATTTACACGTAGCTGTGGTCCACCTGGATGACCGTAATATAACGACTGTCCGCCTCTCGTGCCAACCGGGCCATCTCCCGCCGTGCCTCGTCATCGGTGAGGGAGCAGCCATGGGGCAGCACTATATCGAAAATGAGGTTTGTGTGGCTGGGACCTTCGGTCATGCGAAAATCGTGGATAGTGACGCCGGGATACATCTTTCCGGCCAGCTCGGCCACCGTTCGGCGCAGCTCGGCCACCCGCTCGTCGTTGGTGGCAATGGGGTCCATATGTATGGTAGCCAGTAGGTGGAATTTCTTGTTCAGCTCCCGCTCAATATTGTCGATAACGTCGTGGGTCTCGGCCATATCGGCGTCAATGGACACCTCAGCGTGGAGGGAGGCCATCACCCTCCCCGGACCGTAATCGTGGACCATCAGGTCGTGAACGCCGGCGATCTCCGGGTGAGCCATGACGGTCTCCACGATACCTTTTACCAGCTCCGGGTCAGGGGCCTTGCCCAGCAGGGGATCGATGGTGTCCTTTGCCGACTCCCACCCCGCCCGAAGGACAAAGGCCGCTACCACAACGCCCACCCAGCCGTCGATGGACACCTGGGCAAAGTGGGCCACCAGCAGCCCCAACAGCACCGCCGAGGTAGCCACGCAGTCGGAGAGGGAGTCCGCGGCAGTGGCGGCCATAGCTGCAGAGTTGATACGGCGGCTGAGGGTCTTGTTGAAGCGGTACATCCACAGCTTTACCAAAATGGAGACCACCAAAATGCCCACCGACAGCCAGGAAAACTCCACTCCCTCCGGGTGCAATATCTTCTCAATGGCTCCCTTGGCAAGCTCTATACCCACAAGGAGAATGGCCACCGATACCGCCAGCCCCGCCAGATACTCCATACGGCCATGGCCGTATGGATGGTCCTCGTCGGCCTGCCGTCCCGCCAGCTTAAAGCCCAGCAGTGTCACCAGGGAGGTCGCGGCGTCGGACAGGTTGTTGAAAGCATCGGCAGTCACCGACACCGCCCCGGTGATCATCCCCGCGGCAAATTTCCCACAGGAGACCATCAGGTTCAGGGCGATCCCCACCGCGCCGGACAGGGCGCCGTAGCCCTCCCGAACGACGGGATCAGCGGTATTTTCATGGTCGCGCACGAACCGGCGCAGCAGCAGTTCAGTCAATTCTCTCGCTTCCTTTTCTATGCTATGGACACGGCGGAGTACCGTGCCGCTTTTAAGAGTATATTATATCCGTTAAAAGAAAGAACGTCAACAGAAAGGCGGGGGCGGTGGAGGCGTCCCTCCATCGTCCCCGCCCCAGGTAGCATCTTTTACTCCACATTCTCTGGCAAGTAATCCTCTCTGCCCAATTGGGGAGAAAACTCCACCAGCAGAGGAGAATAGCCTCCAAAAAGGTCATATCTCATTTTCCGCCCCTCTCCCTGCTCCACCAACTCTTCCTTTCCAGGCTTTCGGACGGGAAGGGAGAGCACCGCGCTCACCCCCACGCCGTTGGCGCTTTCCAGCATTAGCTTTCCGCCGTGAAGGGAGGCCGCCCTTCTGGCAGCCTCCAGGCCAAAGCCCATGCCGCCGTCGGTTTTCAAAAGCGGATTTTCGTCCTCGCGCGGCGGCTTCAGCCCTGTGCCGCTGTCGGAGACGATGACCGTCAGCCATTTGTCGTTGATATTGCAGCGCAGCTGGACCCTTCCGCCCTCTCCCGCAGCTTGAAACGCGTTGGAGAGCATATTGAAAACGATCAGCTTCAACAGCTGCTCATCCACCATATGCAGTTTCCCTATTGGGTCCGCGTGCCAGTCAAACTCGATCCCCAACTGTCCGGCCACGTGCTCCGTCTCCCGGCACAGGTCCCGGCAAAGTTTCACCGCATCGTCGGGATGGGGGCAAAAAATATGATCGGAGTTCTCACACAGCTCCATGTGGCAAATGGTGCGGATGAGCTGGTATATGCTTTTATTCACATTGGCAAGGCAGCCCACATCCGGTGGCCTACCGCGTTCAGCCACCAACGGCGTCAGCAGTTGGACCGCCGCCGCCAGATCGTTGACCTGTCCCCGCAGCTCTCCGATGAGCTTGCCCGAAACTTCACTTTTCACCCCGGCAGCCTCCTTTTTCTCTCGTTCTATCTTGCGCTGTCTTTTCATTGTAAGTATACCAAATTTTAGGGGTGACAACAACCTTTTTTGTCGATTTTTGCCTTTTGTTGTCAAAAATGTCCAACTCACAGCCGGAAACCGGGGGAAAAATTTTTCCAGAATCTGCGTTTTTTCCCTTTTCAATGGGAAAGAATTGAGATATAATGCTCTTGCAAAGGGTTCGTTAAATGAATAACAAAAGGAGAAAGTCATCATGAGCATCAAAGTTGGCATCAATGGTTTTGGCCGTATTGGCCGCATGGTCTTCCGCGCTAGCGTCAATCACCCTGACATAGAGATCGTGGGCATCAACGACCTCTGCCCCGCCGATTACCTGGCCTATATGCTGAAGTATGATACCATGCATGGCCGGTTTGACGGCGAGGTCTCCTCCGACGACTCCCACATCATTGTCAACGGCAAGAAGATCCCCATCTACGCCGAGAAGGACCCCGCCAATATCCCCTGGGGCGCCCTGGGCGCTGAGTACGTGGTGGAGTCCACCGGCCTGTTCCTGACCAAGGAGAAGGCCGAGGCCCACATCAAGGCCGGCGCCAAAAAGGTCGTCATGTCCGCCCCCTCCAAGGACGACACCCCCATGTTCGTGTGCGGCGTGAACCTGGACGCCTACACCCCCGACATGAAGTTCGTCTCCAACGCCTCCTGCACCACCAACTGCCTGGCCCCCATCGCCAAGGTCCTCAATGACGCCTTCGGCATCACCGACGGTCTGATGACCACCGTCCACTCCACCACCGCCACCCAGAAGACCGTTGACGGCCCGTCCATGAAGGATTGGCGCGGTGGCCGTGCCGCTTCCGGCAACATCATCCCCTCCTCCACCGGCGCCGCCAAGGCCGTGGGCAAGGTCATCCCCTCCCTCAACGGCAAGCTGACCGGCATGTCCATGCGTGTTCCCACCCTGGACGTGTCCGTCGTGGACCTGACCGTCAACCTGGCTAAACCCGCCACCTATGACGAGATCTGCGCCGCCATGAAGAAGGCCAGTGAGGGCGAGCTGAAGGGCATCCTGGGCTACACCGACGAGGCCGTTGTCTCCAGCGACTTCCTGGGCGATCCCCGCACCTCCATCTTCGATGCCAAGGCCGGTATCGCCCTGACCGACACCTTTGTGAAGGTGGTTTCTTGGTACGACAACGAGATGGGCTACTCCAACAAGGTGCTGGATCTCATCGAGCATATGTACAAGGTGGATCACAAGTAAGAAGAGGTCTTCCTCATCATATGAACAACAAGGGGCGTCGGTCATTCCGACGCCCCTTTGTTATAAACTGTTTTGCTTGATAATTTTGTCGCAATATGTCAAATTCAAAAATTTATAAAGCGAATCCGTTTGTTTCTGCATTTTATTAAGCATATCCGTCAATATGGCTCTGAGGTGAGATGACATGACCTTCCCCGAAAGAGCCAAAGCAATACAAACGGACAGCGATATTAAAGTACGTGCACTTGCAAAAGCGCTTGATGTGCACGAATACAACCTCGGCAGTTACCTGAACGGCAAAAGAACCATGCCCTATGACGTAATGATATCTTTTGCAAAATATTATCATGTGACAACTGATTATTTACTTGGCCTCACCGATGACCCCGCTCCGCCTTATCCGGTCTCTCCTTCAGAGCGGACAATGTTGGAGAGCTTTCGCTCCCTCAGCCGGGAGCAGAGGGAACTGATCGTCCAGAACATTGAGTTCATGCGGCGGCAGAATCAGCAATAATATTTTCACCTTTGCAAATGTGAGGACTTTTGGGGGCATTCTTTGAAGGCAAAGAATGCCCCCAAACCCCCGAAGAAACCCCGAGGGGGGATTTCGATTTCCCCCCTCGGACTCCCCCTTAAACGACCAAAGGGCAGGGGCTGCGGCCCCTACCCTTTGGAAACCCACCCGGGGCCATCCTAACGTCAAAAGAAGACCCCTCGGCCTTACTTCGTAACGGCCGAGGGGTTCGCTGTGCCGCCCAGCTGCTACGAAGTGCAGCCGGGCGGCTTTCTTCCCTATGATAGGACAGCCTGGGGAGGGTTCCAAGGAGAGGGGGCCCGCAGGCCCCCTCCTTTGGTCGGTGGGGGAGGGATTCCAAAGGGAGGGCGAGTCGAAACGCCCTCCCTTTGGTGGTTCTTGGGGGGTCTGGGGGGCCATTCTTGACACTCAAGAATGGTCCTCCAGGGGTCGTTCTCAGCACTTTGCTGGGAATACAGTGGCTTTTCTTTGGCCTCAAAGAATACCCCCACATGCCTGTCCCTCACTGTGGGGAAAGAAAAGCCCCTGGGGTTGACTTTCCCCCCATTCCGCATTACAATGGCAATTATTGTGCCACAAAGGAGGGAGCCAAACATGAAAACCATCTATCTCGACCACGCCGCCACCACCCCCGTCTGCCCTGCCGCAGCCCAGGCCGCGGTGGAGGCCATGACGAAGCATTTTGGCAACCCCTCCTCCCAATACCCTCTGGGCAAAGCCGCCGCGAAACGCCGGGAGGAAGACCGCGCCGCTGTTGCCGCCGCCCTTGGCTGCGCGCCAGAGGAGCTGTTCTTCACCTCCTGTGGCACCGAGGCCGACAACTGGGCCATCCGCGCCGCCGTGGAGCGGGGAGCCAAAAAAGGTAAGCACATTGTCACCACCGCCATCGAGCACGACGCGGTGCTCCAACCCATGAAAGCTCTGCAAACCGTAGGCTTCGACGTCACCTTTCTCAAGCCCGACGCCCACGGCAGCATCGATCCCCAAGCCGTCCGCGACGCCATTCGGGAGGACACCATCCTGGTTTCCATGATGCTGGTAAACAACGAGATCGGTTCCGTCCTACCCGTTCGGGCGGCAGCGGACGCCATCCGGGAGAAGCACTCCTCCGCCCTTCTCCACACCGACGCGGTCCAGGGCTTTTTGAAGCTGCCCTTCACCCCGGCGGAGCTGGGGGCCGACCTTGTCACCGTTTGTGCCCACAAGATCTGCGGTCCTAAAGGTATTGGCGCGCTCTACATTAAAAAGTCTCTGGCCTACAAGCGTTATAGCTCTCCCGACAGTTTTGCCCTAGACCCGGTCTTCCGCCCCCTGCTTCTGGGCGGCGGACAGGAGAAGGGCCTGCGCCCCGGCACCGAGGCCACCCACCAGACCGCCGCCTTTGCCGCCGCGGTGCGCTCCTGGCAGCCGGGAACGGCCAACGCCATTCGGGAGCTTCGGGACTACGCCGCCGGGCAGCTCGCCACCATTGCCGGTGTGAGCCTTATCACGGACATTTCCACCGCCGCCCCCCACATTCTGGCCCTCTCCCTCCCCGACTTTTCCGGGCAGACTGTGGTGGAGGCCTTGGGGAGCCAGGGCGTGTGCGTCTCCTCCGGCTCGGCCTGCCACCGGGGCAAGCCCAGCCATGTCTTCGCCGCCATGCCCATCCCGGAGAAGGTAAAATACGGGGCGGTACGGGTCTCCTTTGGTCCGAAGTCCACCCAGGAGGAGGTTGATGTGCTTGTCCGCCTCATCCGCCATATCTGTGAGAAAAAAAGTCTGCTGTTTTAAGGAGTTTTCACTGTGTTTTCCTATATGAAGCAGGGAAAGCGGTTCTACCATGAAGTAGTTGCCCTGGCTATCCCCATCATTCTGCAAAACCTCATCACTAACTCTCTAAGTCTGCTGGACACCTTTATGGTAGGCGCTCTGGGCGAAGCCCCCATGGCTGCCGTCACTCTGGCCAACATCCCCATTTTTGTTATACAGCTCATGACCTTCGGTCTACAGAGCGGAGCCAGCGTCCTCATCAGCCAATTCCATGGCCGGGGGGACAAGGGAGCCATCAACGAGGTGCTGGGCATCGGATTCTTTGTGGCGGGAGTTTTTACCCTGATCTTTGGCTGTATCATGTTCTTCATTCCCAACCAGTTTATGTCTCTGTTTGGCAACGACGCCGGGGTAGTGGCCCTGGCCGCCAGGTACGCTAAGATCGTGGCTTTCTCCTTCTTCTTCGACTCTCTGGCCCAGGTCTATATCGCCGCCCACCGCTCCATGGCCAACCCCATGCTGGGCCTTTACATTCTGGGTGCGTCCATGGTAAGCAACACCATCCTCAACTGGGTCTTCATCTTCGGCAAGCTCGGCGCTCCCGCCATGGGGGTGGAGGGCGCCGCTTTGGCCACCCTCATCTCCCGGGTCCTGGAGCTGGTCATCGCCCTGGGGCACATCCTTTTGGGGAAGAAATTCAGGTTCCAGTTCGCCCGGCTGTTCCGGCCCAGCAGAGACATGATCCGGCGGTATGTCCGCTTTGCCACCCCGGTGCTTCTCAACGAGACCCTTTGGGGCCTGGGTACCTCCCTCTATCCCACCATCATGGGACATATGGATGGCTCCCAACCCATTTTGGCAGCTTACGGCCTGGTGGGCAATCTGGTGAATATGTCCACCGTGGCGATCTTTGCCCTGGGCGGCACCACCGCCATCATCATAGGCCGGGAGATCGGCGCGGGGCAGCGCCGGGACAAGGTCTACGGCATCGGCCAATGCCTGGACATGATCGCCTTTCTGGGCGGCGGACTGGTGGGCGCCATCTTCATTGCCCTTACTTACCTGGTCTTTGAGCCTTACTTCTATCCCCTGTTCCATCTGTCGGCGGAGGCGGCGGCCATCGCTACTATGATGAGCGTAGTCTCCTTTGCTTTCATGGCTTTCCGTTCCTTCAATACCACCAATGTGGTGGGCGTGCTCCGGGGAGGCGGCGATGTGCGGACGGCCACCGCCATCGACCTGGCCCCCATGTGGCTGCTCTCCCTGCCCCTGGCCGCCCTGGCGGGGCTTGTGTTTCACTGGGGCATCGTTCCGGTGTACCTGTGCCTGTCCCTGGACAATGTGGTAAAGCTCTTTTTGGGCGTTTCCCGGCTGCGGAGCGGCGAATGGATCCGGGACGTGACGGTGGCGTGACCGACTGTAGCACTCTTCTCCTCCGTCTGCTTTTCTATGGCCTGTCCCTGCGGGGACGGGCCATTTTTTTGACTTTTTCCTTTGTTCACATTTAATTTACATCCTCATCTATTGACATTTCCTCCCGGCGGTGGTACATTATCTTAGCACTCAAGAAGTCGGAGTGCTAAAGAAGGCTGTGATAGCCCGCCAAAGCCGAGGTGAATTACTTGGAGCTGACCGAGCGAAAAAAGAAAATACTCCGCGCCGTCGTGGAGAGCTTCGTTCAGAACGCCGAACCGGTGGGTTCCAAGGCCATCGCCCAGTCCACGGACCTGGATGTCTCCTCCGCCACCATCCGCAACGAGATGGCGGAGCTTACCTCCATGGGCTATCTGGAACAGCCCCACACCTCCGCGGGGCGCATCCCCTCCGCCAAAGGCTATCGGCTCTATGTCAACGAGCTGATGGACGACTACAAGCTGTCCATGCAGGAGACCGAGCGCATCAACAGCGCCCTCAACATGAAGATGCAGGCTTTGGACCGGGTCATCGACGAGGCGGGCAAGGTGGTGGCAAAGCTTACCCAATACCCCGCTTTCGCCCTCACCGCCGCCCCGGAGAAGGTGACCATTCAGCGCTACGACCTGCTGCTGGTGGAAGAAAAGTCTTTTATCTCCGTGGTGATGACCGACACCAATGTGGTCCGCAACAAGCTTTTCCGCCTTGCCGACGACCTTAGTGAGTCTCAGCTGCAAATGTTGGGCACACTGCTTAATACTGGCTTTACCGCTCTAAGCCCGGAGGAACTGAAAACCAAGCTGGCCCAGGCGGCACGGCACGCCGCGCCGGAGGCGTATTCCCTCATTGAAATGGTGGTCTCCTTTGCCGTTGAAGTCCTGGAAGAGCTGGGGCAGCGTTCTATCCACACCGCGGGCCTGGCCCATTTACTGGACCACCCGGAATACCAGAGCCTGGAGAAGGCCCAGCCGTTGATGACCCTCCTTTCAGAAGCCGACTTTGGCCCCCTTCCCGCCCGTATCGACGGAAGCGTTGGCACCGACATCGTCATTGGTCCAGAGAATGTGAATGAAGCGTTGAAGGATTCCAGCGTAGTCATGGCAAGCTACGACCTGGGCGACGGGATGAAGGGCCTTATCGGTGTGGTAGGCCCCACCCGAATGGACTACGCCAAGATCTCCGCCCGGCTGGCCTATGTGGCCCAGGAGCTTTCCGGGCTGTTCAAACCCGGCGCCGGTTCTCTCCCGCCGGGCAGCGGCACAAAAGAATGACACATAGGAGGCTGAACCTATGAGCAAGAAAGAGAAAAAATCCGCACAGGAGCCGGCGGAGGAGACCGTGGAGCCCATCGACGGCGTGGAGACCGCAGCTGAAGAGACCGTCCCGGAGACCCCCGATTCCCCCGGCGCCGACGAGACCGCAGCCCTGAAGGAGCAGCTTGCCGCCCAGGAGGACCGTTTTCTCCGGCTGTGCGCCGAATATGACAACTTCCGCCGCCGCAGCCAGAAGGAGAAGGAGGGCATTTATCAGGACGCCACCGCCGACGCGGTAAAGGCCATGCTCCCGGTCTATGACAACCTGGAACGGGCCTTAAAGCAGGAAACTGCCGACGAGGCCTACAAGAAGGGCGTGGAGATGACCATGGCCGGACTGAAGAAGGCGTTCGCCGACCTGGGCGTCACCGAGATCGATGCCGTGGGAGCGAGCTTTGACCCCAACATCCACAACGCCGTGATGCACATTGACGACGATACCCTGGGCGAGAACACCGTGGCCGAGGTCTTCCAGGCCGGGTTCATGCTGGGAGAGAAGGTTATTCGGTTTGCAATGGTCAAGGTAGCTAATTAGCAGCGGAACGGCCTGCCGGGGTCGTCAGGCCCCACGAAAGAAATCCCGCCTAACTGTGGGGCGCGACGACTGCGGCGCGCCCTCCTTATCCCTTTGTGTAAAACAAATTTACCATATATAGGAGGAACAAAACTATGTCTAAGATCATCGGGATCGACCTGGGCACCACCAATTCCTGCGTTGCTGTAATGGAGGGCGGCGAGGCCGTGGTCATCGCCAATGCCGAGGGCAACCGCACCACCCCCTCCGTTGTGGCCTTCTCCAAGGACGGCGAACGTATGGTGGGCCAGGTGGCCAAACGTCAGGCAGTCACCAATCCTGACCGCACCGTCAGCTCCATCAAGCGGGAGATGGGCAGTGATTACAAGGTCACTGTGGACGGCAAAAAGTACACCCCCCAGGAGATCAGCGCCATGATCCTGCAAAAGCTGAAATCCGACGCCGAGGCTTACCTGGGCGACACCGTCACCGAGGCGGTCATCACCGTCCCCGCCTACTTCACCGACTCCCAGCGCCAGGCCACCAAGGACGCGGGCAAGATCGCCGGGCTGGACGTCAAGCGCATCATCAACGAGCCTACCGCCGCGGCCCTGGCCTACGGCGTGGACAAGGAGACCGCCCAGAAGGTCATGGTTTACGACCTGGGCGGCGGCACCTTCGACGTGAGCATCCTGGATATCGACGACGGCGTCATTGAGGTCCTGGCCACCGCCGGCAACAACCGCCTGGGCGGCGACGACTTCGACAAGTGCGTCATGGACTGGATGG
>ERZ779633.28-NODE-28-length-81290-cov-8.554933_pt1 | contig 81290 bp, 76 predicted proteins | sample MGYA00514195_ERZ779633 | MGnify/ENA primary metagenome ERZ779633 (study PRJEB29562, sample SAMEA4376707) | mouse gut metagenome | isolation source: Cecum | study: EMG produced TPA metagenomics assembly of the A DSS colitis mouse model was used to assess the microbial...
ATGAGGGCGACCACCCCCACGTCCACATGATGGCATGGTCGGTAAAGCCGGGACAAGCCTACCTGAACCAAGATGGCATCCGCAAGATCAAGTCCGTTCTCACCAACGATATTTTCCAACAGGAGATGCTCCACACCTATGAGCAGAAGTCCGCATCCAAAGATGAGCTGGTGCGAGAGAGCCGCAGGGTGATGAAAGAACTGACCCAGCAGATGCGGGAGGGCGTCTGCGACGCCCCTACCATTGAGCCGCTGATGCAGATACTGGTGATGCAGTTGGAAACGGCGAAGGGCAAGAAGAAATATGGCTACCTCCCGCCCCAGGTCAAGGAGACCGTCCGGAAAATCGTAGATGAGTTGGAGAAACTCCCGGTGGTGAACAAGTGCTACCAGACCTGGTGGGAACTCCAATGTGAGATTGAGGACTACTATGCGGAGCATCAACGTGAGCGGCCCAGGCTGTCCGAACAAAAGGAGTTCCGCTCCATCCTGAACGCGGTCATTCAGGAGGCGGAGAATATCCGCCTGGGTGTGGTGACCTTTGAGGACAGAGAAATGAATGACGAGATGGAGGACGAGGAGTTGACCGCCACGCCTCAAAACCTCTGGCAGCAGGTCATGGTCTACCAGGAGGCCAAGGCTGTCCTCTATGATGACGATGCAAGCTGGTCTGAACAGGAGGAGGCCGTCCACACCTTGGAGCGACTCTGGGATGAGGGGCTGACAGTGGCGGCACACCAACTGGGCAAATGCTACCAGGACGGCCTGGGCGTGATCCCCGACGAGGAGCAGGCCGAGGTGTGGTTTCTCCGCTCCGCCCAAGCCTGGAACGACTACTCCCAATACGCCCTCGGAAAACTCCTCCAGGAGCAAGGCCGAATCTCCGAGGCGGTGGAATGGTACAACCAAGCCTCTGCTCGGGGCAACCAATACGCCGACTATCGGCTGGGGAAGCTGTACCTCACAGGCAAGGAAGTCCCCAAGGATGTGGAAAAGACGGTCAGACACCTGACCGCCTCCGCCGAAGCTGGGAACCAATACGCCCAGTACACCCTGGGCAAGCTGTATCTCATGGGGCAGGATGTGCCGCAGGACAGAGAAACTGCCCTCTACTGGCTCGCCCAGGCCGCCGAGCAGGGCAATGAGTACGCCCAATTTTTCCTGGACCGCTGGGACACTATGGGCCCGCTCCCGATGATGCTGTCCGTCACCCGGCTCCTCCACCGCATGGCCCAGACCTTCCGGGAGGCGCCGATGCCCTACGATGGAACGACCATGCACCTACGCCCAGACCACAAACTCCACAGCACCCAGCAGGAGAAACGCATCGCCATGGGCCACAAGGAGGACGACCATGAGGAGCCCACCCAGACCTGGGGTGGCATGACCATGGGGATGTGAGAACTCAAAAACTGATACGCCTAAACAATGAAAAAGCCTCCCGCCAGCCGACGGGAGGCAACAGCTATTTTACAACATGAAAAATTGCAGACCAAGGGGTTTCTGTTCCGGCGCATCCGCAAGTCCCATCGTGCGATCCCATGTCTTTTCTGTCTGCCCTTCAAAAAAAGCAACGAGGGAATCGATGTTTTCCTGCTCGTCGTACTGTTGTAGCGCCTCGTAGTATTGGCGCTTATTCTCCTCATAGATGATCATGGGCGGATAGTTGTTGATCATCAGCCAGTAGTTGAGCAGCGTTCTTCCAACGCGGCCGTTGCCATCCGCAAAGGGGTGGATGTTCTCAAAGCGGGCGTGGAAATATGCCCCGGCCTTCAAGGGCGACTGCTTCCCAATGCTGTTGACCTCCTCCAGCAGCTCAGAGAGGTCGCTTTCTACTGCTTCAGGGGGAGAGCCTACTTCATTTTTGCCTGTCACATAGTCGTGCTTCTTAAATTCGCCCGGGCGCTCTCCGTTGACCACATAGCGCCGCTCATCGTAAGCTCCCGCTGTGAGCGTGCGGTGGATCTCCAAAATCAGCGCAATAGAAATAGGTTCCTTCTCAATGATCTTGCTTTTCAAAAAGTCATAGCAGACCTTCTGGTTCTGCAGCTCAAACAGGGTGCGGGGGTCGCCGGTATACCCCACGACCTTGCCGTTTTCAAAAATCTCTCGGGTGTCGTGGTAGGTGATCTCCTCATTTTCGATCTTCCCAGAGTGGTAGGCAAACAGGACTCGAAAGCTGTCCAGCCGCAGCTCCAGTTCCGATACTGAGCGGATATTCCACGCCTGCCACTGCTTCACGATTTGATCATATGTGCTCACGGATGCCGCCTCCCCTCGCTCAGTCTGCTGATAGTATAACACATCCCACCCCAAAAAGGGAAAGAAATTTCAAATACACAGACCGCCCCATGCCGCAGGAGGATTTTCGCTGTTTATACGATCCGCCCGAAACCCGCATCTCATTTTCGTTAGCTTTGGATATCGACTTGCATTCCCTTCTTTGATATGTTTGGTTCACCAAATCAAAAGGAGGTTTTCCTATGAAAAGCAAAGTTAAAGGCACAGTTCTGCTCCTGTCCGGCGTGATAATCGGTGCCAGTCTTATCCCCGCCGCCAACGCCGCTGGGTCATTCTTCCAAGCACAGCGCACGCCACACCCCATCTACGTGGACGGCCAGCAGGTACCAATGGAGACCTACGCCATCGGCGGTCACAACTACGTCAAGCTCCGGGATATCGGACAGGCGGTGGGCTTCGAGGTGTACTGGGACGGCTCAGCGGCACGGATCGTCAGCGGCCAGCCCTACACCGGGCAGCCGCCCGCGCAAGCTGCGCCCTCTGCCGTCCCCAAGCACAGCACCCAGGCTGACCCCTCGGTGTTCACCGGCTACCTCACCGCGGAGGTCTACGACACCATCCGGGAGGCGGTGCTGACCAAGGAGACCGCCTCCTTCGGCTTGGCAGTTCAAGGCTCCCTCCACCTGCGGTGGGACGACAAAGCGGGGTTCAAAAAAGCAGAGGAAGAACGAAACCAGATCAACGCCGTCCTCGCCGCCCTGGGGCCGTATCCCGGCTACGAGATGGTGTCTGCGGGTGATGGGAGTGGGTACCTCTGTGAGGTGCGGTACACCGAGGTGGATGCACCCGCCGCCGAGCACACCAAGGGCTTCATCAACAGCCTAGATGGTCTGAGTGAGCGGGAGAAGATCAAGCGCATCAGCTGGTACGTCTGCGACCGCATCGCCTACGACAAGACCTGCTACGTCTGGCCCCACGAAGTGCTGGCCCAGGACGGCGAGCTGCGGGGCGCCTGCATGTCCTTCGCCTACAGCTTCCAGTTCCTCTGCAATCAGGCTGGTATCCCCTGCGTGTTCAAGCACGGTGGAAACCATCAGTGGAACAGCGTCTACGCCGAGGGCCGCTGGTGGGATGTGGACGTGAGCGGGGACAACATCGATGGTGTGACCTATATTGAGAACGACGTCCAGACCAGCGAGCAATCCTTTGACGGCACCGATGACTTCCGGGAGCAGTTCTATGTGACCGCCGACCGGGTGCTGCGTGACAGCGGCCCCTTCCCGGACGAGCGACCGGAGATCACCCGCTTCGCCCAAGAGGTGCGGGTGCCGGGATCGACCCAGTGAGTTCTCAGTCAAAACAACGAATCCAAACGGGCAAAAGAGGTTTTTTATATAATTTAGAAAAAACCTCAGCCCTTGCGGGGGAGCGGATTCCATCGAAATAGCAAGCAGGTAATATTAAACAAATGATAACTTTCTGATAACTCTGCCCCGGTTCGGTAGCTTTCCGAGCCGGGGCGTGGTATGTTGTGTGGCTGAAAGGATGGTGATTTTATGGCCAAACGCAGACCCTCCGGGGACGGCATGGTGAGAAGGCGCCCCGATGGTCACTGGGAGGGGCGTATCGTAGTGGGGCACAAGGAAAACCGTGACCCCATCTTCCGCTATGTCTATGCCTCGACCCAAAAGGAGCTGCTGGCAAAGCTCCACCAAAAGCTGGACGCCTATGTGGGCATCGAACTGACCGAGGACAGCCGCATGACCTTGAGCGAGTGGCTGGACCGCTGGCTGGCGGAATTCGCTGCCACCACCGTCCGGCCCAGCACCCTGGACGGCTACCGCAACTACGTTCAGCACTATATCAAACCCTATCTGGGGGACAAGCAGGTGAGCCAGGTCACCTCTATTGATGTGCAGAAGCTCTACACCAAGCTGAAGCGGGAGGGGCGAGTGCGGGAACACCCGGAGTTTGGACATCAGCTCTCCAACGCCATGCTCAACCGCATCCACGCCACACTTCACCGGGCCATGAAGATCGCGGAGCGGGAGCATTTGATCGCGAAGAACCCCACCGAGGGCGTCGCGGTGCCCAAGCCGAACTACCGGCCCAAGCAGATCCTCAACGATGAACAGCTGGAAACGTTCATGGAGGCCATTCAGAGGGATGACGTTTGGCGGGACTTCTTTTACACGGAACTGACCGTCGGCCTGCGCTGCGGCGAGCTGTGCGGCCTCAGGTGGGAGGACTTCGACGAGGGGATGGGGACGCTAAAGGTTCAACGCACCGTCCACGCCAAGCGCAAAGGCGTTCTGGACATAGGGGAGCCAAAGACAGGGAAGGGGAAGCGGAAAATCATCCTGCCGGCCACTACGGCGGCGGTGCTCCGGGAGCGGAAGAAGACCACTCTGACCGAGTGGATATTCCCCCAGCCGTTGAAGCCGGAGGAGCCGACGAACCCTCACTCGGCCTATGTTCGCATGAAAACCATTCTAAAGAATGAGGAGCTGCCCAGCATCCGCTTCCACGACCTGCGGCACACCTTTGCCACCCATGCCCTCACCAGCGGGGTGGACGCCAAGACCCTGGCTGGCATCCTGGGTCACACCAACGCCTCCTTCACCCTGGACACTTATACTCATGTGACCGGGGATATGCAGAAGCAGGCGGCGGGTATCGTGGGTGACGTTATGACTGATTTTCTGGGAGAGGAGTGGAAGCCGTGGGAAGAAAGCGCAAAAGCGGCGAGGGAACAGTCCGCCTGAGAACAGATGGCCGCTGGGAGGGGAGAGTGGTCATCGGCTACGACGAGAAAAACTACCCCAAGACGAAAAGCGTCACGGCCAAGACCAAGAAAGAATGCCTGGAAAAGTTGAAGAAGCTGAAGGAGCAGCTGGGACCGGTGAAGTCAGAGAAGATACGCCCCGGTATGCCCTTTGGAGATTGGCTGGACTTCTGGTATCAGAACTACTCCAAGCCAAACCTCCGGGCCACCACCCGCAGCGGCTATGAGGGACGTATCTACGGTCACATCATTCCGGAACTGGGCAAGATCCCGCTGAACAAGCTGACCCAGAGCGACCTCCAGCAGTTTTACGCCCGGCTGAAAAAGGGCGGGCGGCTGCGCCATGCAGAGACCTACGGTGAGGGCCTGTCAGACAGCATGGTGCGTGGCTGCCACGCAAGCTGCCGTGCGGCGCTGGAGCGGGCCAAGGACGAGGGGTTGATCAAGAGCAACCCGGCCATCGGCTGTAAGCTGCCGCCCAAAAAGGCCAGAGAGATGCAGGTGCTGACCCGTGAGGAGATGCAGCGGTTCCTCATCCAAGCCAAGGCGGAGGGCTACTTTGAACTCTTCCTTCTGGAACTGACCACCGGCCTGCGCCGAGGCGAGCTGCTGGCCCTCCAATGGGATGACCTCAATAGGGAGACCGGGGAGCTGCACATTACCAAGCAGGTCTACCGCACCCAGGAGGACGGCCTGCTGATCTCTCAGCCCAAGACCAAGGCGTCCATCCGCACCGTCATCCTGCCGCCGCCTATGGTGGCCATCCTGGAGGAATACAGAAAAACCGTGGACTCCCGCTGGCTGTTCCCCTCCCCGGTGAAGGAGGACTGCCCCATAGACCCCGGCGCTGTCCGCCAGCGGCTCCAGCTCATTTTGGAGCACGCCGGGTGTAAACGGGTGAGGTTCCACGACCTGCGCCACACCTTTGCCACCAACGCCCTGGGCGGCGGGATGGACGTGAAGACCCTCTCCGCTATGCTGGGCCATGTGTCGGCGGCCACTACGCTGGACATTTACACCCACGTCACCGACACCATGCAGACGGAGGCGGCGGCCAAGATCGACCGGGGGATAGGAAAAGCGGCCCCGCAGGAGTCGCCTGCGGAGCCGCAAAAGAAACGGACTATGACTACCTTCCAGCCATACGTGGGCAAGCGCCGCAAGCCGGGCACCGGCTGTATCAGCCAGATCAGTGACCACCTCTGGGAGGGCCGCTACTCTCCCATGTGGCCGGACGGCAAAAAGCACTCCCGGAATGTGTACGCCAAGACGAGGGAGGAGTGCGAGGCTCTGCTGCCGGGCCTAATTGAGAAGATGAAAGCGGAGATCAAGGAAATCAAGCAAGGAGGTGACCTGGCAACCATTCCCGATAACACCAGTAAGAAGAAAAAGCGCATCGCGGCCTATATGCGCCAGCACCCGGAGGCAACAAATAAAAGTAAGATTGCAACTGAATTAGGGATAAGTAGGAGTACTATTACGCACTATTATAATGCCATCCGTCAAGAGATCTAAGCCGATTGAAAAAATCTTCTTCAGAATAACGCCGAGCGAAGAAATCATCTGCTTCATCAAAATGATTTAGGAGCAACATAACAAAGCATACATCTCTATGAAATGGATCATTATACGTCCACTCATCCCATGAATAGTAATCGTAGAATACTGGATGCGATGTTCCTTTCCCTGTGCTAACATGAAAAACGACAAATAAATTATTTTTAAAAGCGGAAAAATCAATGCCATTTAAGAACTTAATTCTATCTTTGCCAGGCCATACCAGTCGAATAACATTGTTATCATATTCAGCATCAGAAATATAGATTTTTTTAGGGCTTTTACACTCGCAGAAGTCAAATACCCATATTGTTTGGCAGCCACAGTCAATGTAAAAGTGTGAACGAGCCAGAAACTCGCTTTGTGCAATTGGCGAATGCTGAAATTCAACTACGCATTTCTTGTTGCCCCTTTGCAATAAAACATCTGCCACATGATATTCAGTGTGCTCTTTATTCCATACAGCTATTTCTCGCGTGTGTTTCGGAAACTGATGCTGCATTTTTAAATGCCAATCAGATAGTTTCCCAGCATACCACGAATCACACTCTTTTCCTGTGGCGTGAGCAAAATGATGTGCAACTACTGGACCTTTCTTTTGTATCATTTCACCGCCGCACGCAGGGCAGAAGTAAGCTTGGCCTCGCTCTGCATCATCAATATATACTTTCTGCTGTGATGTATCATTTGCGAAAAACATAATTAGATGACCTCCTACATCAAAGCTGGAGCCGGATGAAGAAGAATCCCTCTGAAATCAACTGATTTCAGAGGGATTGGTCCGAGTGGGGAGACTTGAACTCCCGGCCTGACGGTCCCAAACCGCCCGCGATACCAACTTCGCCACACCCGGATATTCAGTTTTTTACCATGATAGCAGAGAGAAAAGGAAAACGCAAGGTTGAGCCGTCTGTGGGCTTTGCTGTGGTCAGTGGGGATTTTGGGGCGGAGGTTCAAGGCCGGAATTTTCGATATGCGCTACCGTCCCAAGGGCTTCCGGGGCCACGGGTCAAAGCCAATGGATAGCCCATCTACGCTCCCAAACCACCCGTGCTACCAACTGCACCACACCCGGATATTGAATTTTTAATTTTTGCTGACTATGGGCAAGCATATGGTCAAAGGGGAATTTGAAGCGAGGATTTTCAACGGGAGATTTCAGAATGTGCTACCGTCCCAGCGGCTTCCGGGCTTGCAGGTCAAAACAGTTGGATGCCACACCCATCTACCCAAATCAAGCGCGATACCACCTTCGCTACACCCGGAGATCTTTAGCCATTATAAACGAAAGCAACGGTGATTGCAAGCCCTTTCATAATGTGGTACAATCTCTCAAGACCCAAAAGGGGGAATTGCAATGCGCATGCGCAAGAAAGCTCATCTGGAGGAACGCTGGGCGAAGCAGCAGCCCCGGCTCATCGACTGCCCTGCCGCTCATAAAGGTTGTTGGCGGGAGCTGGCGCCCGAATGTGAGGCGGTGTGGCTGGAGCTGGGCTGCGGCAAGGGGCGCTTTACCGCCCAGACCGCCCAGGCCCATCCAAACGTCCTGTTTATCGCCCTGGAGCGGGTGGCGGACGCCATGGTGGTGGCCATGGAGCGGTGCGCCGGGCTGGGGCTTTCCAACGTCTTTTTTATCGACGCCAACGCGGAAAACCTCCGGGACTACTTTGGTGACGGCGAGGTGGACCGGCTCTACCTCAACTTTTCCGACCCCTGGCCCGCCAAGGCCCAGGCAAAGCGGCGGCTGACCCACCCCGATTTTCTGCGGAGGTATGCCCGGGTACTGGAAAAGGGTGGCCAGATCCACTTTAAGACGGACAACAAGGACCTGTTTGAGTGGTCCCTCTTTCAGTTCCCTAAGGCAGGGTACACCCTGTCCGAGGTGACGAGGGACCTTCACGCCGACGGGATCAACGGTATCATGACCGACTATGAAGAGAAGTTCTATCACGAGGGCAAGCCCATTTGCCGGTGTGTGGCTACCCGGGGGGAGACCGCCTCCGCCCGGCTGCGGCTGGCTCTGCCCACTGAGGACGACGAAACCGCTATCTGGGACTACCGCCAGGCGTTTTTGGACAGCGGCGAGGACACCGATGGAGCCTCCGGTCTGCGGGAGACGGAGGATTTCCGATTCTGGCTCCACCACGCATGCGTGGGCGACGTGCCCGGCTGGGTCAAGGCTGACACCTTTATGGCCCTGGATGAGCGGGGGACGCTGGTAGGGATGGTCAATGTACGCCACACGTTGAATGAGCACCTGGAGCGGGTGGGGGGACACATCGGCTACAGTGTTCATCCAAACTTCCGCCGCCGTGGCTTCGCCACCGAGATGCTGGCACTGGCGTTGGACTACTGCCGGGAGACGCTGGGGATGGGCCGGGTGTTGATCACCTGCGATGACAACAACCCCGGATCGGCCCGGACCATCCTCCACTTCAACGCCACGCTGGAGAATAAGGTCCCCGACGGAGACAGGCTGGTGCGGCGGTATTGGGTGGAGCTGGACTGACGCGGAAAAACAGGGGGCCTCTTGGATGAGGCCGGCTCCTTTGTGCTAGTCGTGCTTTTTCTTGCGCTTGGCGGCGCGGGCGTCCTTGGCGGCCTGGAGAAGCCGGTCGGACTGGGCTGTAATATCCCGGCGGACGCGCTCGTCCAGCTTGGGGGTGTGAGGGTGATAGATGTTGCGCAGGCGGCGGGTCTGCCGCTCGGCGGAGGCCACCAGGTCGTTGTAGCGGGCCTTGAGCTTGCTTCCAGCGTCGGTGACCGAATCAGGCAGGAGGGTGGCCATGGCCTGTTTGGCATCTTGGAGGGTGTCGGTGACCATGTCCCTGGCGCCGTGGAGTTTGTCGGTGACCAGGCCCTTGGCGTCGGAGAGCCGGTCGGACAGCTCCAGCTTACCCAGAGAGACCTGGAGCTGAAGCTCGCCGCTCAGCTTCTCCAGGGTGTTAAGGACCTTAGTCATCAGGGCCAACTCGCGGACGGTGGCGATGGCATCCGCCAGCACCGCCACGGCCAGAACGATGGCGACGATCTGCCGGGTGAGCAGGGAGACCTGGGCGAAGAGAGCCGCCACCGGCGGGTGGATCCAGAAGATGCACACATAGGACAGCAGGCCCCACACCAGACAGACCCAGAGGCAGATGCGGCCCTTGAGGTTAAAGCGGTACATGCTGTAATCCCAATACTTGATGTGGGTGGTGACCTCCAAAAACCAGCCCACAAAATATTCCCAGGCAGACATGACCACGGTGGAGACGATATAGAAGAGCGCCAGATTGCCCTTGAGCGGTGCAAAAAACAGGATCATCAGCAAAACGCCCACCCCGTAGATGGGACAGAGGGGACCGTGGAGAAAGCCACGGGGGACAAACCGCTTTTCCAGGATGGAGCAGTAGACCGTCTCCATGCACCACCCGGCACAGGAATAGAAGCAGAAGTAGAGAAAGAGCGTGGACAAGGGATATCCCAACAGCATGAGCTCAGGCATCATTCACCCTCCTTTTCGTCGTTGAGCAGCGCCGCCAGCAGGGTGTGGAGAAGGCGGTCGGGCGCCTGACGGAAGCGGTCGGCGGCCTGTTGGCCGCGGTCCCGGGCGGGGACCGCCAGGGTGAGGTGGAGCAGCTGGCCCGCGTCGTCTGAGAGACCCAGGGTGAGCTGACAGCGGCCGTCCTCCAGGTCGTCTACCCGGGCGATCAGCTGGGATTCCCGGCGCAGGGCGCTGTTGTGCTGGGAGATAGCGCGGTTGCACCGTCCCCGCACCACCGAGGGAAGGGAGTTTTCCATCACGGCGCTGTTGTCGCAGCCCTTGTCCGTAATGGAGTAAAGCCCGTCGTCCGCCAAAGAAAGGTGACCGCTGGCCACCAGTTCCTCCACCGCCTGGGCAAAGAGGAAATAGTCCATGCCGTCGTCCTGGAGGGCGAGGGCAGTGAGGGTGGAGAAGTCCACCGGGGCGGAAACACGGGACATAACATATAAAACGAGAAGCTTGATGTCCAAGGGGTCGTGGATAAAGCCGGGACGGGCCATAGGTGGGCCTCCTTTCCAAGACAGGTGGAAGTTTTAGGACATTATAGCCCATTTCCGGGGAAAGCACAAGGGGGAAATACCGTGAAACCCGGTGGTTCTCCCCGGGGGGAGGAGCGCATAGGGTTGACCCATGGGGGTGAGACCATGGGAGGGCGTTCCGGTTCCATGATGTACGGCACGGTGCTGTTGACCTTCAGCGGCTTGTTTGGGCAGGTGGTGGGCTTTTTTTACCGCATTGCCCTGGCCCGGCTGATCGGGCCGGAGACTATGGGCCTTTACCAGCTCATTATGCCGGTCTACTCGGTGATCTCTTCCATTACCACCGTGGGGCTGACGGTGGCGGTCTCCACCCTCTCCGCCAAATACCAGGCCAGAGGCGACCGCTTGGGGATCTGCCGGGTGCGGCGGAGCTGCCTGACATGTCTGGTGGTCCTTTTGCTACCGGTAGCGGCGGTGACGGTGGCCTTTTCCGACCCTATCTCGGTCTATATCCTGGGGGACGCCCGGACCAGGACGGGGCTTATTCTTCTGCTGCCCTGCATTTTGCTCACCGGCATCGAAAACGTACAAAAGCACTGCTTCTTCGGGATGGGGCTGGTGCGTCCTCCCGCCTTTTCCGAGATGGCGGAGCAGATCATCCGCGCGGTGGCGGTTCTGGGGCTGCTGGTCCTCTGTCTTCCGCTGGGCGGAGAGGGGACGGTGGGGGTCATCGTGGTGGGGATGGTGGTGTGCGAGGTGTTTTCCGCCGCCACCCTGACCATTCTGTTCCGGCGGCGCGTCGGCTCCTGCGGCTGCTGCTGTCCCCGGCCTCAAAGCCTATACCGGGAGATCGGCCGCATCGCCCTGCCTGTGGGGAGCACGGCCCTGCTGGGCAACCTCATGGGCTCGGCCAACGCCATTCTGATCCCTCAACTCCTGGTCAAGGGGGGGAAGACTGCCGGGGAGGCCATGAGCGATTTCGGTGTTATCAACGGCATGACCATTCCTATGCTGCTGATGCCCACAGCCTTTATCGGCGCGCTGGGGCTGGTGCTGGTGCCCAAGCTGGCCCAGGCGGTGGCGCTGGACCAGCGCAAGGAGGCCAGGGAGGGGCTGGGCCGGGTGATGGCGGCCACCTCTTGCGTGCTGCTGCCCTGCATGGCCCTGCTGGTGGTCATTGGACCGTCTTTGGGACGGCTGTTGTTCAAGGACCCGCGCGCGGGGGAGATGATTCTGCCTTTGGCGATCGGCGTTATCTTCACAGGCTATCAGGCTGTGCTGGGCAGCGCTCTCAACGGTCTGGGAAAGCAGAGCGCCGCCGCGGGGAATATGCTCCTCAGCGACGGCGTACAGCTGGCCTTTACCTATTTTCTTGTGGGCGACCCCCGCATCGGCTTGAAGGGGTATGTGACCGGGCTGTGGGTCAGCTCCCTGCTGGGGGCGTGGCTCAACTGGCGCTCCGTCCGTAAGACCATCGCCCTGAAGGGACAGACCTTCTCCTGGGCGGTGGCCCCGGGACTGGGAGCGCTGCTGATGGCGCTGTGCTGCCGCCTGCTGTTTGGGTATCTGGGGGACGCGGGGCTGAACGCTGCCGTCTCCTGCCTCATTACCGCCGCCTTTGGCGCGGTGCTCTATCTGGTGGCTCTCCAGGCCCAGGGCATCCGCAGTTCAGACCTGATGGGGGGCAAGGAGATGTAATAGCGGCTCAAAATCCGCTCCCTCCACCGGATCCCCGCCCCGGTCCAGGGTGGCGTTGGCCGCCAGGGAGACGAAGCTGACGGCGGCCTGGGTGGCGGCGGGGAGAGCTTCCCCCGCCAACAGCTTACCAAAGGCAACCGAGGCGAAGAGGTCGCCGGTGCCTGAGAAAACCCCGTGGGCCAGGGGGGCCTGGGCAAAATCCACCGCACCCGTGGTCCGGTCAAAGCACCCCGCACCCAGGGTGCCGGAAGTGAGGGACAGCCCCGTGAGGATGACGCTCCTGCGGCCCTCCAGGCTCAGCCTATGCAGCCAGTCGGCGGCTTTTTTTCGGTTGGGTGCGGGGTCGTAGTCCTCTCCTAACAAAATGGCGGCTTCGGTGAGGTTGGGGGTGATGACATCGGCGTAAGTGGACAGCTCGGCCATCTTGTCGCAGAGCTGGGGGGTGTAGGTGCGGTAAGGCTTGCCCCCGTCTCCCATCACTGGGTCCACCATGGCCAGGAAGCCGTCTTTCCGCCGCGCGGACAAGCACCGCTCCAGAAGCTCCATTTGCTCCGGCGCGCCGAGAAAGCCGCTGTAAAAGCCGTCAAACCGGGCGTGCAGCTCATCCCAGTGGGCCAGGGTGGCCTCCATCTGAGCGGTGAGGTCGAGAAAAACGGCGTGCTCACAGGGGGGGAAAGCGGTGTGGGCGGATAAGTAGGCCGTGGGCAGGGCGCAGGCCCGAACGCCCATGGCGGCGAGGGTGGGCATGACAACGCCCAGCGAACACTTTCCGAACCCGGACAGGTCGTGGACGGCGATGATCTGTTTCATGGCAGAGGCCTCCTTTGCTGGGGACTATTATGACCCTTTGCGTTGACTTTTGCAAGAGGAAATGGTAAAATAGCCAAGCATGCGGGTATGATGGAATTGGTAGACATGCGAGATTTAGGTTCTCGTGGAGCAATCCGTTGGGGTTCAAGTCCCCATACCCGTACCACGGCGGAGCAAGCGATATGACGCTTGCTCCGACCTTTTTAAGTCAAAGTGTGTTCATTCCGCTCTGCCTCTCCAAACCACAACCGCGTTGAGAAGAAAAAATTTTTGTCCCGGCGCAACGCGGGCGGGAAAAAATCTGTCATAACCATATGGGGGGTATAGAGATGAAAGGTATCAAAATTATTGATTTGATAGGAGACATCACCATGAAACACACAAAACGCTTGTTTTTTGCGCTGGTCACGCTCTGTTTGCTGGCGGGCCTGCTGCCTACATCGGCGTGGGCGGCGAGTAAGACCGCCGGCTTCCATCTTCATCCCATCTGCGGGGCGTCGTGTTCCCACGCGGAGGGACACGGGGCGGTGAGCTACACCGCCCTCACCGCGGCGATGATCAACACCGGGGAGATTACATACTACACCCTGGCCGCGGGGAATTATTATCTTTCCGAGGACATTACGACGGCCAGGACCATCAAGGCGTCCGGGGAGGTCAACCTGTGCCTCAACGGCCATACCATCACTTGTACCGAAGACGCGTATATGCCCGTTGGCAGAGGGGCGACCCTCTACATCTGCGATTGTCAGGGGGGCGGCGGCATGACCGACAAGCGCACAGGAATGAACGCCGAAAGCGGTTTTGTGTATGTTACCGGCAGCGGCGCCGCGACCCTCTGCGACGGCATCTTTACCGGCAAATCAGTGCTTTATGTGTCCGGTAGCGGCAGTACGCTGACGGTGGACGGGGCGACGATAAAAGCCACCAAAACCGCCCTCAACGCCCAGCCAGCCGCCACCGTACACATCAAAAGCGGGGAGCTGACCACCAGCGACGCGTTCTATACTGTGGATTCGTATTCTCCCAATTTCACCATGACGGGCGGGAAGGTCGTTAATACAAAATATGATGGCGAGGCGGTGTCTTTTCACACCGACGGCGGCGGGACCATCAGCGGCGGCACGATCCAAGCCACGGGAAGCGTCGGCGTGGGAGTCAGCGTGGGAGGGAGAAACAATGTTGTCCTCTCCGGCGCTCCCGTCATTGAGGGAAAGGCCGCCAACATCCAGTTTTCCGCATCTTCCGTCGCCACCGGCTTGCTCACCGTGGGAGAAAATCTCACAGGGAAGTTTACGGTATTGCGTGAAAGCTGGAATACCAGCGGAAACTTTCGCGTCACCGAGACCAAGCCCTTTCCCTTTACCACCGCCGCCGACGGGGACGATTCCGATCACTTCACCTCCGCCATCTCCCAGCTCGCCCTCCGGGACGTGGTGGACCAGGAAACCGGGAAATACACCCTGGAGTTATACCGCAAGCACGCCTGGGCCAAGACGTGGCAGAAAGACGAGACCCACCACTGGCACAATTGCTCCAACGCCGACTGTACCGTCACCGACAACGCCAGTAAGGACGGCTACGCCGCCCACACCGCTGTCACCGACGAGGCAGTGGACGCCACCTGTACCACCGACGGCAAAACGGAGGGGAGCCACTGCTCGGCGTGTGGGTATGTGATCACCCCCCAGCAGACCATCCCCGCCAGTCACACCTGGGGCAAGTGGACCCTCCAGGCGGATGGAAAGACTGTCAAGCGAATCTGCACGGTCGACGACTCCCACACTGAAAGCAAGGCTCTTGCCATCACCCTGGACAAGCTTAGCTATGTTTACAGCGGCGGGGAGAATAAGCCTGCCGTCACCGTCAAGGCGAACGGCGCGGCCTTGACCCCGGGCACCGACTATGCCGTCAGCTACAAGGATAACGTGAACAAGGGCACGGCCACCGTTACCGTCACAGGCAAGGGTGACTACGCCGGGAGTGTGGACAAAACCTTTACCGTCACCGCCAAGTCCCTCACCGCTACCGCCGCCGCGGCAACGAACCGGGCCTATGACGGTACCGCCGCCGTGACCGTCACCGCCGTTACCCTGGACGGGGTGGTGGGCCGGGACGACGTGGCGGTGAATACCACGGGCCTCAAGGGGACGGTCTCCAGCCCCAACGCCAGCGGCACACCCTATGAGATGGTGAGCCTCAACGGCTTGACCCTCACCGGAGACAAGGCGGGCAACTACGCCCTGGCTCAGGTCAACGTGACCCTGCCTACCTCGGTGACCATTTCCAGGGCCGCGCCGCCGACGGCCACGGCGGTCTCCCGCAACATCACCAACAAGCTGGAGAAGGAGTACAACTTCGCCCTGGCCAACCTTCTGCCTCAGCTCAACGAAGAGGGTATTACGGAAAACCGCAAAGATTGGGGCGCGCCGGTCTATACCATCCGATCCGTGACCCTTCCCGACGGCTACTATGACGGGGTAAATGCCCCCGCCCGCATCGTGCGGGAGGACGACGCGGCCATCCTCCATCTGCCCATCCGGTTCAACGACGTGGAGACCACCGGGGAGGTGGGCGCTGTTACCGTGGAGATCCAGTCGGCTAACTACGAGACCTTTACCAACGTCCTCAGCATCAAGGCCAACAACAAGACCTCTGTGCAATTTGAGGGCATTTCGATCGCCAGCCGGACGTATAACGGCCAGCCTATCGCTCATACCGGGACACTGGTCGTTAAGACCGACGCCGGCGCAGACGTGACCGCCAACATTCCAGAGCCCCACATTGAGATCACCTACATGGGCGTGGACGGCACCGCATACGGCGGCGACCGCTCCAAGGTCCCGCCCACCAACGCCGGAAGCTTTGTTATGGTGATCCGGGTGGCTGACGAGGATGAGAACTATATTGGCGTGACCCAGTTCCCCTTTGCCATCTCCAAGGCCCCCGGCACGGGCAGCGTCACCATGGCCGATTTCACCTGCGGCGGGGAGCCCAGTGTGCCGGTACCCGCCTCGGATACCAACGGCGTGGATGGGGTGAGTTATGTCTATAAGGTCAGGGGCGCGGCCGATGAGACCTACTCAACCACCAAGCCCACCTCTCCCGGGACGTACACCGTCCGGGCCTCCTTCCCCGCTGCCACCAACTATCAGGCCGTTACCGCCACTGCTGATTTTACTGTCTCTCACGCCTGGGCAGATACATGGAGTACAGACGAGAACGGGCATTGGCATGAGTGCACGGCCTGCAGGGAAAAGAAGGACACCGCCGAACATGTCTATGGCAGCGATCGGGACCTCATCTGTGCCGCCTGCGGCTATGATCGTACCGTCACCGAAAACCAGATCAAGGGCGAGGTAGAGGTGAATTTGGGAACGGGTACCCCGGCGGTCACCACAGATACGGAGGTTCTGAAGGATCTGGCCGGAGAGATCCAGAAGTGGCAAAAAGTCATTGTGAAGCTCACTGTGGAAAAGCAGGACGAGCCGGCGGATAAGGACGAGATCACGGAGTTGGTCACAGGCAGAAAAGACGATGTGCTCTACCTGAATTTGTCTTTGCTGCGGCAGATCAACGCTGAAGAGCCGGAGACCATTACCGACACCGGCTCCAGGGTATTGGAGATTGTGGTGCCCTATGACTTCACGGGCAAGAAGGACGTGACCGTCTATCGCAAGCATGGGAATACCCCCGCGGTGGCGCTGACCAGGCTCGCCGAAAGGCCCGATGGCGCCTTTGCCGACGGGACCTTCTGCACCGATACCGCCAACGGGAAGGTGTATATCTATACCTCCAAGTTCTCCACCTATGCCATTGGTTACACCGCGCAGACCAGCGCGTCCGGCTCCTCCGGCGGATCCACCATCTATTACACCCTCACCGCCACGGCGGGGCAGGGTGGCTCCATCTCACCCAGCGGTAAGGTAAGCCTCCACCGCAATGGAACGAAAGCCTTTACCATCACCCCCGACGAGGGCTGTTTGGTGGCTGATGTGCTGGTGGACGGCAAGAGCGTGGGCCCGGTAATGGAGTATACCTTTGAAAGGATCACCGCCAACCACACCATTGAGGTGGTCTTCCGGAAGATCACCTCTGGCGCAGCAGACTGTGCCAGGGACAATACCTGTCTCATCTCGAAATTCCCTGACGCCGAGCCCGAAGCCTGGTATCACGATGGCGTCCACTACTGTCTGGAGCAGGGCTTGATGGTGGGTACCTCTGAAACCACCTTTGCCCCCGCCATGGAGACCAGCCGGGCTATGATCGCCACCATTTTCTGGCGGCTCTCAGGCAGTCCTGAAGCCGGGGCGGAGATGAGCTTCCCCGACTGCGAAGCGGGCAGCTGGTACGCACAGGCGGTGGCGTGGTGTGCTGAAGCGGGCGTGGTCAAGGGCTACGACAGCGGAAACTTTGGTTCGGACGACCCCATCACCCGGGAGCAGATGGCTCTCATGCTCTGGCGGTATGCCCAGCTCCGAGGGCAGGACGTCTCGACGGGCGGGGAGGCCGGCCTGCTCACCTATTCGGACTTTGACCAGGCCGGTGCGTGGGCTGTTTCCGCCCTTCGGTGGGCCGTAGGCAGCGGTGTTATGAACGGCAAGGACGGAAACCGGCTGGATCCCAAGGGCCTTGTCTCCCGAGCCGAGGCTGCCGCCGTGCTCCAGCGGTTCTTCGAAATGTGAACGGAAGACCCGTAATGAAACTGTCCGGCCTGGAGCAGAGCTTCAGGCCGGACACATACTATGCGGTTCTGCTTGCGGTATAGTGTATCATGATAAATAGTGTAAAATTTTCACTCTGGCGCAACAACGGCAGCGGAAAATCTGTTATTTCAGACAGGAAGGTAGAAAGATGAAGGATACCCAGATCATTGAACTGTTTTTCCGACGGATGGGGGAGGCCATCACGTTTCTGGCGGAAAAGTACGGGGCTATGTGTCGAGCCATCGCCCGGCGCATCCTGTGGGACGAGCGGGATATCGAGGAGTGCGTCAATGACACCTGGCTTCAGACCTGGAATGCCATCCCACCCCAGCGGCCCGCCTATTTAGGCGGCTTTGTGGGCCGTATCACCCGGAATCTGGCTCTGAACCGGCTGGACTATAACCGCGCGCAAAAGCGGGAATCCACCCTGGCGGAAACCTTTGGAGAGCTGGACAACAGCCTGCCCGCTCCCGGGGACATGGTGACGGACGAGGTGACCTTCCGCGAATTCCTCAACCGTTTTCTCCGCCGGCAGCGCGAGGAGTACCGTCGCTACTTCCTCCGTCGGTACTGGTACGGCATGAGCGTCCAGGAGATCGCCCGAGAGTGCGTTGTGGGGGAGGAAAAGGTCAAGTCCGCCTTGTTCCGCACCCGCAACAAGCTCCGCCAAGCCATGGAAGAGGAGGGGATCTACGTATGAGCGAGCGCATGTACGCCCGATTTTTGCTGTTTATGAACGCCGTGGACGATGACCTGCTGGAGGAGGCACTGGCCGTCCCCAAACGCAAGGCCATACTCCATTGGAAGGCCTTGACGGCGGCTGTCGCCTGTCTGTGCGTGGTCCTTGGCATCCTGCTCTGGCAGGGCCGCTCCCCTGCTTCGCCGGAGAGCGGCGTTACCGCCGCCGATCTGGCCGGATACGGCTATGCGCTGCCCCTGCCGACAGATGCCCGGGAGGTTCTCTATGACCTGCTGCCCAGCCCCAGTGAGATCCCCATTGCCCAGGTGAGGTTTGGCACAGGCGGTCACGCCGTCACCCTTCGGGCGTGGAGGACCGAGGCGCCCCAGGAGATCTTTGACGAAGAGATCTGGACCGACCAGATGGACTGGAGCGACGGCGGTACCGCCCTGTCCCTGCGCTCCAACGCCCAGACCGCCCAGGTGAGCTGGTACGCCGACGAGACCCAGTGGTCCGTCCGCTCTGACATGACCCCCGCCGATCTGCTGGACACGGTGGACGACATCTTCTCCGTTCTTGGCCGCCAGTTGAACCGCGCCCCGGAGAATGCCCAGGACGTCCACTACAACGCCTTTTACCTGGACGACCTGGCGGTGGGCGAGACCTCCTTCACTCTGGACGACGTGAAGTACGTCTACCGCATCGCCCCCACCTACGATACAAGCTCTGACTTCGCCGACATCTCCGGCCTGGAGGGGGACTTTGACCGCCAAGCCGAGGCCGAGGTGGGCTGGTGTCCCGCCCGGCTGTCCTGGAACGACGGCGGCGTGGGCAAGGTGGTCTGGTTTGACGTGGTTCCCGGCCAGCTTTACAGCCTCAGCGTGGACGCTGGGGCCAGCCAGGAGAGTCTGCTGGACTTGGCCAGCCAGCTATTCCTTCCTGCCCAAGACGAGCTCTGATGCGGGGATATCACTATGCAGTATACAAAACGCTTGCTTTCTATTCTGCTCACACTCTGCTTTTTGCCGGGACTGCTGCCCGCGGCGGCACTGCCGAACCGATCCTATGGCGGTGCGTGGCCTTTGAAAGGATAACAGGGATGGATGCGGGCGGAAACCCAATCACGGGGCCACGACGACGCAGTTTTCAAAAGAAAGGCGGGCGACGACCTTCCAAGAGAATCTTGAAGTAGCCAGAGCTGGAGGAACTGTTGCCGGTTATGCCAGAGCCGAGATTGACTCCCAACCCAGTACGCCAGTAATTACTGCAAAAAACGCCGCGTAACTCAACCGGGTCGTGACCGAGATGATCGAAGGTGTGGTCAGGGATTGGAATGAGGACACGGAAGGGACCGGGAAGACTCGAAAGAACGACGGATGATATCCTGTTCTCATACACCGGACAGGGCGAGCAGAATTCCGCTCGCCCTGTCTTTCTTTTGCGTCGAAGTTATTGCTCTGCAAAAATAAATTATCGAAAAACGATAAAAACAGATTGACAAACGAAAAGAGAAGTGGTATGCTGACCTCACACGAAGGAGGGAAACATATGGAAAAAACATCGGTGCAAAAGCTGGCGGGGGTGCTGAAGGTGCTGGTCACGGTCACCTTCGTATGCAACCTCTTGGTTCTGCCTCTGGTGCCGGGGTTGGCGGCGCTGGGCAAGGGGACGATGGTGTCACACGCGGACGCCCTGTTGAAGGACGCCCTTGGCTCACTGGGCTGGTGCTTCAGTCTATGGGCACAGCCGGAGCAGTGGGGAAGCAACCCGGCATTTTCGGTTCTGTGCCTGTTTCTGATCAGCTGCGGCGTCTGCACGGCGGTGATCCTGTGGCAGGCCCGGCGGGTGTTGGGGACGGTGGTGGCGGGGAATCCCTTCCAGGACGCCAACGGGCGGAGCATGAAGACGGCGGCGGTGTGCTGTTTCCTGATCTCTGCCGCCGCGCTGGTGCGGGTGGTCTGGCGCATTTTGTACTACCGGTCGCTGGCGTCGCTGTGCTCCTATAACGCCCTGTTCGTGCCGCTGTTTGCTATGGGAGGCCTGCTGTGCATGGTCATGTCCGCTCTGTTCCGCCAGGCCTATGCGCTGAAGTCGGAAAACGACCTGACCATATAGGAGGGCGCCATGGGAATTTGTGTAAATCTGGACGTAATGATGGCCAAGCGGAAGGTGAGCGCGGGGGACCTGGCGGCCAAGATCGGCCTGACCCCGGCCAATCTGTCCATTTTGAAGAACAACCACGCTAAAGCTATCCGTTTTTCTACCCTGGAGGCCATCTGTAAGGCGTTGGACTGCCAGCCGGGGGACATTTTGGAGTACCGGAAGGAGGGATCGTGATGGAAAAGGTGGAGATCATCGTGCCTGGACCAGAGGACGGGTCAAAGCCGGCCTTCCCCCGCGCCCCGGCGGAGGTGAAGCGCAAGCCGCTGGCCGTAGACGGCAAGGACCGGGCGGTGTGGCTCCTGGGATGGTTTTGGTGCGCACTGGTGTTTGAGGTGCTGTCCTATTTGGATTTTTATGATGCCTACTACCGGAACGGCTTTCGCTTGGGAGCGGGGATCACGGTGCTGGCGGTGGCCTTTTACGCCCTGGTGTGGCTCTATCTCGGTCCGCCCAAGACCAAAAGCGGGCAGTGGCTGTTGGCGGCAAATCTGCTGCTGGCCCTCACCTATGCCCTTACCTCCAAAAGCGACTGGTTCCGGGGGTGGAATCTTCTGTTCCTGTTACTGCTCATTCCTGTCCAGCTCTATGACTGGAAGAAGGGGGAGGGGCGCCCCTGGTCCGATCCCCGGATGCTGGCCCAGCGGTGGCTGGGCGGCTTGGTGGGGCTGTTTCAGAACGTGGGGGTCAATTTTGACCTGGCAGCGTCGCTGAAAAAGGAGAAGCACAAGACCGGGCTGTGGGTGCTGGCCGGGCTGGCGGTGGCGGCGGGGCTGGGGATGATCGTGGTGCCGCTGCTTATGGCGGCGGACGCCCTTTTTTCCCAGCTGGCCGCCCGGTGGACGGCATGGCTTCCAAAGACAGCCCTTCGCTGGATGGTCTGGCTGGGGATGGGGCTGGTCCTGATCCCCTTCCTTATGAGTCTGCTCTACTCCGTTCGCCGCCCCGAGACCGCAGCTCTGCCAAAGGTGGAGGGGAAACGCTGGGCGCTGGAGCCGGCGCTGTGGCTGACGGCACTGGCGGTGCTGGATGGACTTTACGCCCTCTTTCTGGGGGTGCAGTCGGTGGCCCTGTTTGGCGGGGCGGAGTACCTGGCCCACTCGGGCATCAGCTACGCCGACTACGCCCGCAGCGGCTTCTTCCAGCTGGTCTGGGTGGTGTTCCTCAACCTCTCTGTCCTTCTCCTGGCGGTGCAGCTCTCCCGGCGGGGGGGAAAGGCCTGGCGGGCGGTCCAGCTGCTGGGAACGCTGTTGATCGTGGAGAGCGGCGTGCTCTTGGCTTCCGCGGCTTGGCGGATGACACTGTATGTCACCACCTTCGGCCTTACCTTTAAGCGGGTGTTGACCTACTGGGGGATGCTGGTGGCGGCGATCTTTTTGATATCTGCCCTGTGTAAGGTCTGGCGGCCCACCTTCCGCTTTTTCCGGGTGCTGTTTGGCGGGAGCCTGGTCCTGTGGCTGGCGCTCAACGCCATCGATCCCGCCTACCTCTCCGCGTGGTACAATGTGAACGCATACCAGCGGGGCGTTTTGAGCACCATGGATGTGAGCTATCTGACGGAGCTCTCCTACGATGTGCTGGGGCCCTTATCCCGGCTCCCGGCGGATTTTGTGGACGACCACGGCCAGCGGCTGGAGGAGGTCATCGCGCTGGAGCGGGCCTGCGCGGCGGAGGATTGCTGGGACTGGCGGGGTTGGAATTTGTCAGCATGGTTAGCGGCGAAGCGCGAGCCGTAGACACGCAAGGAGCATCTGAACGAAGCGCGGGACGAATTGGCAAGCGGCCGCCGAAGGCCGCGCGATTTGGCCCGAGATGGAGTGAAAAGGCGGCTGGCCGCGTGTCCAACGGGAGCGTGACAGCCCTAAAGTGCGAAGCATTGCAAAACGACTCTGCCAAGGCTTTGGCAGAGTCGTTTTTTGTCAAAGGGTGCCGCTTGGAGTTGAAATGGGACCTGCGTTGTATTATAATAAATAAGCACGCAAGAAAAGAGGTGGGCAGAGATGACACCAAGAAAACAGCGCCGATACCGCCGGAGGAGAAAGACTGCATGGTCTTTGTGGGCGACTATTTTGGTGTTGGCGGTGGTGCTGCTTGTGCTCCTGATCCTGCCCAGAAGCGAGGAAAAGAAGCCTCCGGCCTCTTCCGGCTCTCTTGGGGCGGACGAGCTCACTCCAAGTCCCGCCGTTCCAAGCGCCCTGGAGCCGTCGCCTCCTCGGGAGACTCCGTGGAACCTGACGCTGGTGAACACCTGGCGTCCGCTGGCGGAGGAAGCGGAGCCGGAAACAGTGACCCTGACCAATGGCCTCAAGGTGGACGAGCGGTGCTACGAGGACCTCCAGGAGATGATGGACGCCTGCCGGGCCGAGGGACTGACCCCAGTCATCTGCTCCGCCTACCGCGACCGGGAGACCCAGGAGCGGCTGTTTGAAAAGGAAGTAAAGCGGTGGCTGGACAAGGGCTGGTCCCAGGAGGACGCGGAAACCGAGGCGGGCACGGTGGTGGCGGTCCCGGGGACCAGTGAGCATGAGCTGGGGCTGGCCATAGATATCGTAGACATCAAAAACCAGCTGTTGGACGAATCCCAGGAGAGGACCGCGGTCCAGCAGTGGCTCATGGCTCACAGCTGGGAATATGGCTTCATTCTCCGATATCCCACCGACAAGAGCGAGGTGACCGGCATCATCTACGAGCCGTGGCACTACCGCTATGTCGGCAGGGAGGAGGCAGAGCGGATCTACACCGCGGACCTCTGCCTGGAGGAATATCTGGCGCGGGAGGGTTATGCCTCCACCGTCAGCGATTCGGGGCCGAAGCCATAGGGGAGGAGCTTTTTGAGGGGCAGGGAGACGAAGTCGCCGTCCGCTCGTGCCACCAGCACGTTGAGGTCGGGGCAGAACTCAAAGAGCATCTGGCGGCACGCGCCACAGGGCCAGCAGTAGTCGGCACTGTTGCCCGCGATGGCGATGGCGTTCCAGTCGCTGAGATGGCCCTCGCTCACCGCCTTCACCAGCGCGGTGCGCTCGGCGCAGATGGTGGAACCATAGGCGGCGTTTTCGATGTTGCAGCCGGTGAACACCGTGCCGTCCTTGCACCGCAGGGCCGCGCCCACGGGGAACTGGGAATAGGGAACATAGGCCCGCTCCAGCATGGAGAAAGCGGTTTGGACCAGCTCGTAATCTGTCATAGCGAAGCCTCCTGTTAAAAAAGGCAACCACCCAGGTGGTTGCCTTTTTGATGTGATTTAGTCTTTCACGTAGGGTAGCAGAGCGATCTGACGGGCCCGCTTGATAGCGGTGGTCAGCTGGCGCTGATGCATGGCGCAGGTGCCGGTGGTGCGGCGGGGAAGAATCTTGGCCCGCTCGGAGGTGAATTTCTCCAGCTTCTTGGAGTCCTTGTAGTCGATGTGCTCCACCTTATCCACGCAGAAGGTACATACCTTGCGACGCTTACGCCCGCGGGGGCGCTGTTCACGTTCCATAGGCATAGGAAAAACTCCTTTCAGTCGTTATTGTTTAGAAGGGCAGCTCGCCGTCGTCGTCGTCCAGCTCGGTGAACTGGTCGCCGGCGGGGACGGGCGCGTCATAGGGCGAGGGCTGGGCAGGGGCAGAGGCGCCGGAGAATCCGCCGCCATAGTTGCCGCCGTCGCCGTCACGCTTGGAATCGCCGAAATAGATGTTTTCAGCGACCACCTCGGTGGCGGAACGCTTGTTGCCGTCACGGTCGGTGTAGGGGCGAATTTGGAGCCGGCCCTCCACCACGGCCATGCGGCCCTTGGTAAAGTACTTGGCTACAAATTCGGCAGTGCCGCGCCAGGCGACGATGGTGACGAAATCCGCCTCCTTCTCGCCGGTCTGCTTGTTTTTGAAGTCGCGGTCCACGGCGATGCGGAAGGTAGTGACCGGCACGCCGCTGGGGGTCTGTTTGGCCTCGGGATCGGCCACCAGACGGCCCATGAGGAAGATCTTATTGAGCATAAGTGGTTCCTCCTTACTCCGCCACGTCAACGATGATGGACCGCACCACGCCGTCGGTGATACGAAGAACACGGTCCAGCTCGGCGGGCAGGTCGGGGGTAGAGGTGAAGGTCATGAGAACGTAGTAGCCCTCGTTGAGGTCGTTGATGGGATAGGCCAGATGGCGCTTGCCCCACTCGTTGACCTCGCCCAGAGTGCCCTTGCTCTCGATGAGAGTCTTGAACTTCTCCACCAGCTTGGCGGTGGCCTCCTCGTTCAGGTTGGGATTGAGGATGAACACCACCTCATAGTTTCCGCTCAGTTTTGCCATTTTTTGTGCACCTCCTTATGGTCTAATGGCCTCCGGTCATTTGCCGGAAGCAAGGAATAGGGCTTGCCCTTACCCAGGCAAGCCCTATTATTATATCGAATTTTTTCCAGTTGTCAAGAGTTTTTGGGGTTTTTGTTCTTATCATAGATGATACGAAGGCCATCCAGCATCAGATTTTCATCCACGAAGATGGTGCGGCGGCACTGGGGGATGATGACCCCCGCCAAGCCGCCGGTGGCCACCACCGAGGCGATGGGCTTGCCCAGCTCCTCTTCTACCCGGTCGATAAGACCGTCCACCAGGGCGGCGTGACCGTAGATGGCCCCCGACTGCATGGCGGCAATGGTGTTGGAGCCAATGACCCTGGCGGGGAGGTCCAGGTCAATGTGGGGCAGCTGGCTGGTGCGGGTGGACAGGGCGTCTACGCTGAGCCTGGGACCGGCCATGATGGCCCCGCCCAGGAAGCGGCCGTCGCCGTCGATGACTGACATGGTGTTGGCGGTGCCCAGATCAAAGATGATGAGGGGTTTTTGATACTTGGCCGTGGCCGCCACGGCGCCCACCACCAGGTCCGCCCCCAGCTGGCCGGGGTCGTCGATCTTGATGTTCACCCCGGTCTTGATGCCCGCGCCGACTACGATGGGGGCTTTATGGATGACCAATTCTACTGCTGTGCGTAAGACCTCGGTGAGCTCGCTGACCACGCTGGCCAGGATAGCCCCCTCCAGCCCCCGGCGGTCGATGCCGTGGAGGTCAAAGAGACTGCGGAGGATGAGGGCATACTCGTCCATAGTCTTGCCCCGGTCAGTAGAGACCCGGGCGGTGAAACGGAGACTTCCGTCCTCCTCCAGACAGCCCAGAACGATGTTGGTGTTGCCCGCGTCGATGGCGAGGATCATGGGAAAGCCCTCCTTGTTGGATTATTTCTGCCGGGCTTCAATAATGCGGACGATAATGGGGGCAAGCACCAAATTGACGGCTACCTCCAAAAGATAGTTGATGCCGGTCAGACCGAGAATGGCGTAGAACACCGGGTTGGCGGTGTGACCTGTCTGGGCGGCCCAGCCGTCTGTCCAGACCATCAGGGTATCCTTGAAGAAGAGGAACATCCCCGCCACAAAAATGGCGGTGTTGGTGGTGGGGGCGCAGACCCCGGCCACTATGGCTGCGGCGGTTTTGTTTTTGCCGCTCAGCGCGCGGTAGACTACGGCGGCCACCGCGCCTGCGGCGATGCCCTTGACCAGACAGACAACGGCGCAGAGAAGGGGATTGGCGTTCCAGAGCATCGCGCCGCCGGCATCAAGGCCGATGATGCAGAAAAGAAGCACCACAACGCCCATCACGCCGCCCAAATACGCGCCTGCGCTGACTCCGTAGATCGCCGCACCCACCACAATGGGCACTAAAGTCAGGGTGATGGAAACGGGAAGCGGGGTGAACCGGGAGAGAAGTGCGGCCACCAGCTGCAAAACGAGGATCAAAGCGGTGAAGATGGCCAAGGTGGTGAGTCTGCGGGTGTCTGTGCGTTTCATATTCAATTACCTCCTGCTGCTGTCCACGAAGGGTACAGCGCAAATGTACTCTCTTACGAGAGCCGCCCATATTATAAGCGCAGTTGGAAGGAAATGCAAGAGGAATTTCTGCCTTTCGTCGTGGCCTTGCCCTTGTCAAACAGGGGGAAAAGAGATATAATATTTTAGTTATGGTTTTCAATGGAAAAGAGGGAAGACTATGTCAGGTGTTTTAACGCGATATTGCGAGACACTGCGAGGACGGTCTGTGGCTGTGCTGGGGGCAGGGGTGAGCAACAAGCCTCTCATCGCCCTGCTGCTGAAAAACGGCGTGGCTGTCACCGTGCGGGACGCCAGCGGCGCGGAGAAATTCCCGGCGGAGCTGCTGGCCGGCTGGACGGCCCAAGGCGCGAAGCTGCGGCTGGGAGAGGGTTATCTGGAGGAGCTGACCGAGGATGTCATCTTCCGCTCTCCCGGCGTGATGCCCCATACCCCCCAACTGGCGCGGGCGGTAAAGGTGGGCAGTGTGCTTACCTCTGAGATGGAGGCTTTTATGGCCCTGTGCCCCTGCCCCATCACCGCCGTCACCGGGAGCGACGGCAAGACCACTACCACGACGATCATTGCCGGACTTTTAAAGGCGGCGGGGTACAAGACCTGGCTGGGGGGGAACATCGGAACGCCCCTGCTGGACAAGGTGGAGGAAATGGCCGCCGGTGACAAGGTTGTGCTGGAGCTTTCCTCCTTCCAGCTCATGACCATGCCCCAAAGCGCCCAGGTGGCCGTGGTGACCAACGTGGCCCCCAACCATCTGGATAAGCACACAGACATGGACGAGTATGTGGCGGCCAAGGAGAATGTGTTCGCCCACCAAGGCGTCCAGGGCAAGGTGGTCCTCAATTTTGATAACGCCATCACCCGGGACTTTGCCCAGAAGGCGCCGGGCCAGGTGGTGTTCTTCAGCCGCCAAGTGGGTTTAGAGGACGGCGTATGCGTGAGGGACGGAGCCATCTGGAGAAAAGGCGTAAAGGTGCTTGACTTGTCGGATATCACCATTCCCGGAGCCCACAACGTGGAGAATTTCATGGCGGCCATCGCCGCGGTAGAGGGCTTGGTGGACGACGAGACGGTCCGCCGCTTTGCCGGGGAATTTGGCGGCGTGGAGCACCGTATTGAGCTGGTGCGGGAGATCGGAAAGGTCCGCTATTACAACGACTCCATCGCCTCCAGTCCCTCCCGGACCATCGCGGGGCTTCGCTCCTTTGACCGGAAGGTCATCCTCATCGCCGGGGGGTATGACAAGCACATCCCCTTCGATGTGTTAGGGCCCGAGGTAGTCGCTCATGCGAAACGGTTATACTTGACAGGAGATACCGCCCAAAAGATCCGCCGGGCGGTGGAGGGGGCGGCGGAGTTTGACCCCGCGGCTCTGCCCATTGTGGAGACCGCCGATTTGAGAGAAGCGGTAGAGGCGGCGCACCGGGCGGCGGAACCGGGGGATGTGGTGCTCATGTCCCCGGCCTGCGCGTCCTTTGACCGGTACAAGAATTTTATGGAGCGGGGCGAGGCCTTCAAGGCTATGGTCGCCGCGCTCCCGGAGAGGTGAAAGGAATGGGAATGGACCTGCACACGATGTTCCTGACCATGGCAGGGGAAAAGGGGCCGTCTGGATTTGAGGAGCCGGTGGCGAAAACGGCGCAAAGGCTTCTAGAACCCTATGTGGACGAGACGTGGTTTGACCGCCTGGGCAGCTTGGTGGGGGTGCGCCGCTGCGGAAAGAAGGGCGCGAAAAAGATTTTGCTGGACGCCCATCTGGACGAGATCGGTCTAATGGTCACAGGGATTGAGGAGGGTTTTCTCCGCTTTACCGAGATCGGCGGAGTGGACCAGCGGATGCTTCCTGACCGGGAGGTGACTGTGCTGTGCGATCCGCCGCTTATGGGGGTGATCGCCTGTCTGCCTCCCCATGTGCAGTCGGCCAAGGACAGCGACAAAGCGATGGAGATGGAGGACCTTTATATTGATGTGGGCCTCTCTCAGGAGGAGGCGGAGCGGCGTATTCCCATCGGGACCCCCGTCACCTACCGCTGCGGCTGCTTTTTCATGGGGGATGGACGGGTCTGCGGCAAAAGCATGGACGACCGGGCGTGCTTTGTGTCCCTGGTGCTGTGCGCGAAGCTGCTGAAGGACAAGGACCTGGACTGCGACGTTTATTTCATTGGCTCCAGCCGGGAGGAGGTCAACGGCGCGGGGGCGGAGTGCGCCGCATTTGCCATCGCGCCCGACGCTTGCGTGGCGGTGGATGTGACCCACGGGGACAGCCCAGACGCCCCCAAGGAAAAGACCTATCAGCTGGGGGGCGGGCCGGTGATCGGCCTGGGACCCAACTGCGTGCGGACGCTGTCCCAGGCGCTGGAGGAGTCGGCCCGGCGGCAAAATATCCCCTATCAGCAGGAGGTCATGACCGGTCACACCGGCACCAACGCCTGGGGCGTTCAGGTGCGGCGGGAGGGGATCGCCACGGCGGTGCTGTCCCTGCCCCTGCGGTATATGCACACCCCGGTAGAGGTGCTGGACACGGAGGACCTGAAACGGCTGGCCCAGGTGCTCAGCGGCTTTGTCGGACAGATCGGGAAGGAGGGAGCGGTATGATCGAGCTGCTTAAGGAGCTGTGCCTGCTGGACGGGGTGTCCGGCAACGAGGACGCGGTGCGAAACTATATTGCGGCGCGAGCCAAGCCCTACGCGGATGACATCCGCGTAGACGCTATCGGCAACCTCATCGTGTTCAAAAAAGGCGCGGTGTCCGCTCCCAACGCCCTGATGATCGCCGCCCACACCGACGAGGTTGGGGTGATGGTCACCCACATCACCGACCAGGGCTACCTGAAATTTGACTTTGTGGGCGGCGTGGACCGCCGGGTGGTCATTGGCAAGCCGGTGACAGTGGGAGAGAAGAAGGTCCCCGGCGTGATCGGGCTGAAGGCGGTCCATATGACCACCAAGGCTGAGCGGGCGAAATCCCCCAAGGTGGACGAGCTGTATATCGACATCGGCGCGAAGGACAAGGAGAGCGCGGAAAAAATGGCGCGCGTGGGTGATTACGGCGCGTTTGTTTCCGACGCGGTGGGGTTTGGAAACGGGCTTTTGAAGGCCAAGGCCATCGATGACCGGCTGGGCTGCGCGGTGATGCTCAAGCTCTTGGAAGAGGATCTGCCCATGGATGTGACCTTCGCCTTCACCGCCCAGGAGGAGGTAGGGACCCGTGGGGCGTTCGGCGCGGCGTTTTCCGTCCATCCTGAGACGGCTCTGGTGCTGGAGACCACCACGGCGGCGGATATCCCGTCGGTGGACAGAGCCAAGCGGGTTTGCTATGTAGGAAAGGGACCGGTCATTTTGCAGATCGACAGCTCCACCATCTACGACCGGGCGCTGTTTGAGGAGCTGCGCGCCCTGGCGGAGGGGAACGGACTGCCCTGGCAGACCAAGGAATTGATCGCCGGCGGCAACGACGCCAAGGCCATCCAGCGCACCCGGGAGGGCGTGCGGGTATGCGCCGTGTCCGCTGCGGTGCGGTATCTCCACGCCCCCAGCAGTGTGGCGAGCGTGCGGGACTGTGAAAATATTCTGCGGCTGGCCCGGCTTTTTATCCAAAGCCGGGCGGAAGCCGTTAAGGGAGGAAATTGAGATGGAACTGTTGAACACCCTGCGGACGCTGTGCACCACCTTTGGCCCCTCGGGGCAGGAAAAGGAGATCGCCTCGGTCATTGCCGCCCTGGCCGCCCCCTACGTCGATGAGATTTCCCGGGACGTGCTGGGTAACCTGATCGTCCACAAGAAGGGGAGCGGGCCCAAGGTCATGTTCGCCGCCCACATGGACTCCATCGGCCTCATGGTCACCCACATCACCGATGAGGGCTTTCTCCGGGTGGGGAAGCTGGGCGGGATCTCTCCACGGGATATGCTGGGGATCCCTGTGCGCTTTCAAAACGGCGTGATGGGCATGGTCTATGAGGACGACGAGCTGGGCGATGTCAAGCGGGAGATGGGCCATCTCTTTATCGACATTGGCGCGAAGAACGCCGAGGAGGCCAGAGAACGGGTCCAGGTGGGAGACGCGGCGGTGTTTGCCGCCTTTACCAACCAAAGCGGCCACGCCCTCATCAGCCCCTATCTGGACAATCGGGTGAGCTGTCTGGCTCTTTTGTGGGCCATGGAGCTGCTGGAAGAGACGGACAACGACCTCTATTTTGTCTTCACCACTCAGGAGGAGGTGGGGACGAGAGGAGCCCAGACGGCGGCCTACGCCATCGATTCCGACTACGCGGTCATTGCCGACGTGACCATTGCCGACGATCTGCCGGGGAGCAAGCACACCTGCTCGTCCAAGTGTGGCGGCGGCGCGGCCATCAAGGTGATGGACAGTCTGGTCATTTGCCACCCGGAAATGGTGGATATGTTGAAAAAGCTGGCGGAGGAAAAGCAGATCCCCTTCCAGATGGACGTGATCTCCGGCGGAGGCACCGACGGCGGACCCATTCACAAAAGCCGCGCCGGGGTGTTTACCGGGGGCGTTTCCGTGCCCTGCCGCAACACCCACTGCCCCCAGGAGGTGGCCTACGCCGAGGACGTAGAGGCAGTGGCCAGGCTGCTGGCGGCCTTTGCGGCGAAGAAGCTGCCTCGGGCGGACGCGCTGAGAGGGTGAGGGTATGATCCGCATTTCAGACAAGCTCCTGGCCCTGGGCCGGGAGGCGGAGGCCGACCTGGCGGCGCAGTTCAGCCGGGTGGACGCCATCGCCATGAAAAATACCCAAAAGGTCCTGTCCTCTTTTCAAAAGCACCGGGTGGCAGAGGGGGACTTTGTGGGGACAACGGGCTACGGCTACGACGACGAGGGCCGGGACAAGCTGGAGCGCATCTATACCGACATTTTCGGCACGAAGGACGCCTTGGTGCGCCTTCAATTCGTCAACGGCACCCACGCCATCACCGCCGCCCTGTTTGGGTGCCTGCGTCCGGGGGACACGCTGGTCTCCGCCGTGGGCGCGCCCTATGACACCATGCTGGGGGTCATCGGCGTGACGGACAAGGGTCCCGGCTCGTTGCGGGAATATGGCGTGAATTACTGTGAAGTGCCTCTCCTTGACAACGCCCCGGACAAAAGGGGCATCGCTGAAGCGGTGAAACGGCCGGGGGTAAAGGCGGTCCTCTTGCAGCGGTCCCGGGGCTACGCTACCCGGGCGTCGTTGCCTGTGGAGACCATCGGGGAGCTGTGCGCGGTGATCCGGGAGGCGAACCCCAAGGTCCATATTCTGGTGGACAACTGCTATGGAGAGTTTGTAGAAGAGCTTGAGCCGACCCAGGTGGGGGCTGACCTGGTGGTGGGGTCCCTCATCAAAAACCCCGGCGGCGGGCTGGCCCCCACAGGGGGCTATCTGGCGGGGCGGCACGACCTCATTGAGGGGGCGGCGGCCCGCCTCACCGCGCCGGGGATCGGAAAGGAATGCGGCTGTACCTTAGGTCATGACCGCAGTCTCTATCAAGGGCTTTTCCTTGCCCCCCACACCACTGCCCAGGCGGTGAAGACCGCTCTGTTCGCCGCACGGCTCATGGAGAAGTTGGGTTTTGCGGTGGACCCGAAGAGCACCGATATCCGCCATGATATCATCCAAATGATCCATCTGCGAGAACCTGAAGCGGTCAAAAAGTTTTGCCGGGGGATCCAAAGCGGTTCCCCGGTGGACTCCTACGTCACCCCTGAGCCCTGGGATATGCCGGGCTACGACAGCCAGGTCATCATGGCGGCGGGGGCGTTTATCCAGGGGGCGTCCATCGAGCTTTCCTGCGACGCGCCTATGCGTGAGCCGTACACCGTTTATTTGCAGGGTGGATTGACCTATGAATCAGGCAAACTGGGGATCCTGCTGGCGGCGCAGGGGTTGGAGGAAGGCTAAACAGAGATCGGGAGGATGTTTGGGATGGAGCTTATCATGCGGTTTGCAAGCTGGGTATGGGGCTTCGGGCAGGAGATGCTGATCCCGGCAGTCCTCGCTTTGGGAACATTGTGGCTTTGCCGCGGGCGGCGTAAAAAACGGCTGGAAGAGAAGGGGCTGGAGAGCACCAAGGGCCATGAGATCGCCTTGGCGGTGTTTGTGGCCTTTTGCGCGGGGCTAGGGGCATTGACCCTGTTTCCGGGTGGATTTTGGAGCTTGTCCCACTTCCGCTACGGCGGTGGACTGGAAACCTTTTTTAACGGATATATTTCATGGGAGCGGATCGTGGAGCGGTTGGGCTGGCTGGACGAGATGCTTACCCCCTTTCAGGAGATCCGCCGGATCTTCCGGGTAGGCGGCGGTTGGGATCTGTTTCTGCTGGCAGGGAACATTGCCATGTTTATGCCCATCGGTTTTTTTCCGGGGCTGCTGTGGCGGCGTTGGAGCTGGTGGAAGTCTCTGCTGGCGGGGTTTTGCGCCTCCTTTACCATTGAGTTTGTGCAGTTTTTCATAGGCCGTAGCACCGATATCGATGACGTGATCCTCAACACCACCGGGGCGGTGCTGGGCTACGCGGTCTATTGGTTGTTGAAGAAAACATGGCCCGCGGTGGGGACGAAATGCAAGTGCAGGGAGGAGGAAAACCATGGATGAGCGCAGAGAGCTGGAGGAATTGAAGGCCAAGCTGGAGCAGTGGAGCTATGAGTATTATGTGATGGATGCGCCCACGGCCGCCGACTACGACTACGACATGGCCCTCCGGCGGCTGGAGACCATCGAGGCCGCTCACCCCGATTGGATCACCCCTGATTCCCCCACCCAGCGGGTGGGGGGACAGGCCATCGACCAGTTCCACAGCGTGGAGCACCCCGTGCCGTTGGAAAGCCTGCAGGATGTGTTTTCTGTGGAAGAGCTGGGAGGATTCTGCGCCAAGGTGACCGAGACGCTGGGCGGCGATGTGGAGCTGGACGTAGAGCCCAAGGTGGACGGCCTTTCGGTGGCGCTGGAGTACCAAAACGGCGTGTTCGTCCGGGGCGCCACCCGGGGCGACGGCCGGGTGGGGGAGGACGTGACGGAGAACCTCAAGACCATCCGGGCCATCCCCATGAAGCTGCCCGACGCTTTGCCCCGGCTTATCGTGCGAGGCGAGGTGTATATGCCCAAAAAGGTATTTCACGCCCTGAATACGGCGCGGGAGGAAAAGGGCCAGCCCCTTTTCGCCAATCCCCGCAACGCGGCGGCAGGGTCTCTGCGGCAGCTGGACCCCAAGATCGCCGCCCAGCGCAAGCTGAGCATTCTGGTGTTCAACATCCAGCTGGCGGAGGGGAAGGCCTTCGAGACCCACACCGAGACGCTGGAATATCTGAAGTCCCAACGCTTCCGCGTTATCCCGTACGCGCTTTGTAAAACGGCGGAGGAATGCGCCGGGGAGATCCAACGCATCGGCGACAGCCGGGAGAGCTACGATTTTGATATCGACGGGGCGGTGGTGAAGGTAAACCGCCTCAGCGACCGGGAGGTCATGGGCAGCACGGCCAAATTTCCCCGGTGGGCGGCGGCGTACAAGTACCCACCCGAGGAAAAGCCCACCCGGGTCAAGGAGATCGTGGTCCAGGTGGGCCGCACAGGCGTGCTCACCCCCAAGGCTGTCGTAGAGCCGGTGCGGCTGGCGGGGACGACGGTGCAAAACGTCACCCTCCACAACCAGGACTATATCACGGAAAAGGACATCCGCATCGGTGATACGGTGCTGGTGCGCAAGGCGGGGGAGATCATCCCTGAGGTAGTGGAGGTGCTGAAGGACAAGCGGCCGGAAGGCACGCAGCCGTATACCCTGCCCGTGGCCTGCCCCGTCTGCGGAGCGGCGGTGGAGCGGGACGAGGACGGCGCACATTACCGCTGCACCGGGGCGGAGTGCCCCGCCCAGCTGCTGCGCACCATCAGCCACTTTGCCAGCCGTGACGCAATGGACATCGAGGGCCTTGGAGAGGCGGTGGTGGAGGCGCTGGTCAACGCGGAACTGATCCGCACTCCCGGCGACCTGTACTTCTTAAAGGTGGCAGAGGTAGCCGAGCTGGAGCGGATGGGAAAAAAGTCAGCGGAGAACCTCATTGCCGCCATTGACAAGTCCAAGGGACAGGACCTGTCCCGCCTGCTCTACGCCTTCGGCATCCGTCAGGTGGGCAGTAAGGCGGGGAAGATCCTTGCGGCGCGCTTCGGCTCTCTGGACGCGCTGATGGCGGCCACGCAGGAAGAACTGACCGCCGTGGACGACGTGGGGGAGATCACCGCCCGCTCTCTGCAGGAGTGGCTGGAAAGCCCCCAGTCCCAGCACCTGATCGAACGCCTCCGGGAGGCGGGGGTAAACTTTGAGACCACCCTTGCTCCCGTGGGCGACGCACTGGCGGGGCAGACCTTCGTGCTCACGGGAGAGCTGTCCCGCTTCACCCGCAAGGAGGCCACGGAAAAGCTGGAGGCCCTGGGGGCCAAGGTGTCCGGTTCGGTGTCCAAGAAGACCTCCTATGTGGTAGCGGGAGAGGCCGCCGGGAGCAAGCTCCAAAAGGCCAACGAGCTGGGCATCCCCGTTCTCAGCGAGGACGAGCTGGTAGCCCTGTTGACGGAGCACACACATCCATAAGGGAGGTAGAAGAATGACCGAGCGGGAGAGAATGGTGTCCGGCGGACTTTACAAGGCGGACGACGGAGAGCTGGTGGCCCTGCGTCAACGGGCGCGGCGGCTGACCCGGCAGTTCAACGCCACCACCGAGGAGGAACTGGACAAGCGGCAGGAGCTGCTACGGGAGCTGTTTGGCGCGTTTGGGGGAAATTCCTTCATGGAGCCTAGCTTTCGGTGCGATTATGGGGTGAATATTTTCATTGGTGAGCACTTTTACGCCAATTTTGACTGCGTGATCCTGGACGTGGCCCCGGTCCACATTGGCGACAACGTGTTTTTTGCCCCCCGGGTGAACCTCTACACCGCCGGGCATCCCATCGACGCCGGAGTCCGAAATGAGGAGCTGGAGTTCGGCAAGCCTATTACCATCGGCGACGACGTGTGGGTGGGGGGTGGTGTGATCGTCAATCCCGGAGTCACCATTGGCAGCGATGTGGTTATCGGCTCGGGCAGCGTGGTCACCAAGGATATCCCCAGTCATGTGATCGCCGCGGGAAATCCCTGCCGGGTCATCCGGGCCATCACCGATGAGGACAAGGTCCGCTGGACCAGAGAGCGGGATGCCTATTTCGCGGACAGGGAGAAAGAGTGGTCATGACCATCAAGGACATCGCCCGGCTGTCCGGGTGCGGTGTGGCCACCGTATCCCGGGTGCTGAACGGTCATCCTGACGTCAGTGAGAAGACCCGCCAAAAGGTGATGGCGGTGGTCAAGGAGCAGGGCTTCCAACCCAACAACAACGCCAAGCACCTGAAGCAGCAGGCCAGTAGCAGCATCGCCATCCTGGTGAAGGGAACCATGAATCTGCTGTTTGCCGACCTGGTGGAGAAACTTCAGGCCCTGCTTCAGGACGCCGGGGAGACCGCCGCAGTCTATTATTTAGACGAGGACGCCAACGAGGTGGACTTTGCCCAGCAGCTGGTGCGGGAGCGCCGCCCCAGAGGCTTTCTGTTCCTGGGTGGGAACCTGGAGCTGTTCAAGGCGGGGTTTGCGCCCATTACCGTGCCCAGTGTGATGCTGACCAACACGGCTGAGAAGCTGGGGTTTGAGAACCTTTCCTCCTTTACCACCGACGATACGCTGGCCGCGCGGCGGGTCATGGAGCTGTTGGCCGAGCAGGGGCACCGGTGTATTGGGATCCTGGGAGGCGACTGGGCCTGCTCCCAGATCAGCTATCGCCGCCTGGTGGGCTGTCAGGAGGCCTGCAAGGCCTTGAACATCCCCCTGGACATGGATAGCCAGTGCGAGCTTTGCCGGTACTCCATGCCGGACGCCTACGCTGCCACCCGCAGGCTGATGAAGCGGCGCAAGGACCTGACCGCCATCTTTGCCCTCAGCGATGTGATGGCGCTGGGAGCCATCCGCGCTCTGCGGGACCTTGGGAAACGGGTGCCGGAGGATATCTCGGTGGTGGGCTATGACGGTATCGTCACCGGGCAGTACTTCATCCCCAAGCTGACCACCGTCCAACAGGATACCCAGCGGTTGGCCAAGCGCGGGGTGGAGACCTTGCTGCGCCGCATAGACAGCGATCTGCCGCCCATCCATGAGCTGGTCCCGTTCCAGCTCATCTCCGGGGAGAGCGTGGCGCAGCTTTGACAGAGCAAGGCGGGACTTCTCAGATGGGAGTTCCGTGACCCAAGTAATGAAGAAAAGGTGATGTCAACATGAGAAGAGCTGGTATTCTGATGCCGATATCCTCCCTGCCCTCCCCTTATGGGATCGGTACCATGGGGGTGGAGGCGAGGGCCTTCGTGGACTTTTTGGCAGAGGGAGGACAGAGCTGCTGGCAGCTGCTGCCCATCGGTCCAACCGGCTTTGGGGACTCTCCCTATCAATCCTTTTCCTCCTTTGCCGGAAACCCCTATTTTATCGACCTGGACATGCTGGCGGGGGAGGGCCTGCTGGAGCGGGCGGAATATGAGGGGCTTTCCTGGGGAGACGACCCGGCCCGGGTGGACTACGGCCTGCTGTATCAAACGCGCTATCCGGTGCTGCGCAAAGCGTGCCGCCGGCTTCTGGAGCAGGGGCGGGAGGACTTTTTCCGCTTTTGTGCGGCGGAAGAGGACTGGCTGGAGGACTACGCGCTCTTTATGGCGCTGAAGGATAAACACGGCGGCGTGTCCTGGTTTGATTGGGAGCCGGAGCTGCGGCTTCGTGAGCCAGCCGCGCTGAACAAGGCGAAAAAAGAACTGGCGGTGGAGTGCGCTTTTTGGAAGGCGGTCCAATATCTCTTCTTCCGTCAGTGGAAGGCCCTGAAGGACTACGCCAATTTGAAGGGAGTGTCCCTCCTGGGCGATCTGCCCATCTATGCCGCGGGAGACAGCGCCGACGTCTGGGCGGACCAGGACCAGTTCCAGCTGGACAAGGAGGGACGGCCCACTGAGGTGGCCGGGTGCCCTCCCGACAGCTTCTCCGCCGACGGCCAGCTGTGGGGGAATCCCCTGTTCGATTGGGAGGGGATGAAGAAGGACGGCTATTCCTGGTGGCTGCGCCGGATCGCCTTCCAGTTCCGCCTCTATGATACCCTGCGGATCGACCATTTCCGGGGATTCGACTCCTACTACGCCATCCCCTATGGGGAGACCACGGCGAAGAATGGCCGTTGGCGTCCCGGTCCGGGCATCGAGTTCTTCCGCAGGGTGAACGAGACGCTGGGAGAGAAGGACATCATCGCGGAGGACCTAGGCTTCTTGACGCCATCGGTGCGGCAGCTGCTGAAGGACTCGGGCTATCCGGGTATGAAGATCCTGGAATTTGCTTTTGACAGCCGAGACGGCGGGAACGATTATCTGCCCCATTGCTACACGAGCCACTGCGTGGTCTACACCGGGACCCATGACAACGACACGATCATGGGTTGGGTCGCCACGGCCCCTAAGGAGGACGTGGCCTTTGCGAGGGATTATCTCCGCCTGACAGAGGAAGAGGGGTATCACTGGGGCATGATGCGCGCCGCCTGGGCCTCAGTGGCGGAGCTGGCGGTGATGCAGTTTCAGGACCTACTGGGCCTGGACAGCGAGTCGCGGATGAACATTCCCTCGACCTTGGGCACGAATTGGCAGTGGCGGACGCTGCCGGGTACTTACGACCACGCTCTGGCACAACGCCTGCGCCGGGAGGTGGCGCTTTACCAGCGGCTGGGACGGTAGCGGGGATCCACATGAAAAGGGCCACGGGAATTTCCCGCGGCCTTTTTTGGACCCAGGTGTAGTTTTGACTGTCAAAAGGTTAGATAACAGATAAGGGACGGAAAGGAGGCGGTATCCCGTGGAAGATCGCGCGATCGTGCAATTGTTCTTTGAACGTTCAGAAGAGGCCATCCGGGCGGCGGACCGTAAGTACGGCAAGCTCTGCTACAAGATCGCCCACAATATTCTGAACAGCTCCGGTGACGCGGAGGAGTGTGTGAACGACGCTTACCTGGGTGCGTGGAACACGATCCCACCCGCACGCCCGGAACCGTTGGGAGCCTATCTCTGCAAGATCGTCCGCAACCTGGCCCTGAACCGGTACCATGCCGGCTGCGCGCTGAAGCGGGGTGGCGGAAACTGCGCGGTGGCTCTGGAGGAGTTGGAGGAGTGTCTGGCTTCCGGGAGCAGTGTGGAGGACAGTCTGGCCGGGCAGGAGCTGGTGAGGCTCATCGAAGGCTTTTTGGATGGGCTGTCCGTGGAGGATCGGGTCATTTTTCTGGGACGGTATTGGTTTGCGGCGTGTTATCGCGATATTGCGGCGCGGACTGGCATGTCGGAGAAAGCCGTGTCGGTGCGGTTGGTGCGTTTGCGAAAAAGACTGCGCCGCTACTTGAAGGAAAGGGGAGTATTTCTGTGAATCAGGAACGGTTCTTTGACGCATTGGGACAGATCGACAACAAATATATTGCGGAGGCCATGAGCTATCAAAAGAAACAAGGCATGACGTGGCGAAATTGGGGGATGGTGGCGGCGTGCCTGGGGGTAGGGTTTCTTGCGTTAGCCACGGTGGGAACGTTGCAGCGGAGCGTATGTATCGCGCCGCCGCCCGACGGCCCAGTGGCGGCGGTCACGCCCGGTGCCACGGCCACTACAGACCCCCACGCGCCGCCGGAGGCGCCGAAGTTTGTCATTCACTGGGACAAGGTGGCGGTCAATGAAACGGAGGGTGTGTCGGTGGATGCGACCCGGCTGAACTACGACCCGGAACACTACACCGAGGAGCTCTGGACGCAGACAGAGATCAAGGAATACTATGGATGGGAGTTGAATGTGCCCTATGTCCCCGATGGCCTGACCAGCGGCGGACAGGCGGTGACCGCTGCGGTTTGGCGGGAAAAGGCCACTGGGGAACTGGTGCAGGACCAGGTGGGGAGGGGCTTTTGGGTGGATTTCTACGAAGACGGAAGCCCCAGGTCTCGTGATGACATCGTGATCCCTACCGGCTTTACCATTACCGTTTCCAAATTGGGTATCCTTCATTGCGGCCTTTTGCCGGTGGACAAGGTCGAGACGACCGATTTTGACGGGACTCCGGTCACCTTGACCCATGCCTCCTTACCTTATGGTCCCTTCGACCCCACGCAGAAGGACCCCAGTGGCCTTTACAACAAGCCCGCAGGGTACTATGATATCTATGTGGCGGCATTTACGCTGGATGGGGTGGAATATGAGATCATGGCCCAGCGGTTGACGCTGGAGGAATTGGTCAAGATCACCGCGTCGGTCATCGGCGGAAGTCTGGAAGGACCCGCTGTGGTGGGCGCACCCTCCTGAGAGGGAGGCAAGCAGTGCTGGAAGCAGAGCAGGGCCGCGGGAGAGATCCCGCGGCCTTTTTGCGCGGCAACGGAGGGAAAGAGAAATGCTGTGGAAAATCCACAAAAAAGTCTTGCATATCGGGGTAAAAAATGGTATTATCATAAATAATGGAACCTTCCAATCGGCTTGACCAAGGAGCGTGAACGAAGATGAAAGACCAGGAGAACGCCGCCGTGCCCCTTGGGGACACGTGCTTTGTCAACCGGGAGCTGTCCTGGCTCCAGTTCAACCGCCGGGTGCTGGAGGAAGCGGAGGACCCCGCCAATCCCCTGTGCGAGCGGCTGAACTTTGCCGCCATCTTCCAAAGCAATCTGGACGAGTTTTACATGGTCCGGGTGGGCGCCTTGATGGACACCCTGGACATGGGCGTGACCGATGATAAGACGGGCATGACCAGCGAGGAGCAGGTCAACGCCGTGCTGGAAAAGACCCGGACCATGCTGACTGAGCGGGACCACATCTGCAAGGGCCTGCTGAAGGAGCTGGCGGGGCAGGGGGTGGAGCTGTGCCGCTTCCACGAGCTGTCTGACAAGCTCCAGTCCATGCTGGAGAAATATTTCGCCTCCAACGTGATGCCCCTGCTGTCGCCCCAGATCGTCGGGCGCAAGCAGCCCTTTCCCTTTTTGAAAAACAAGGAGATCTACGCCGTGGCCCGCCTTCGGACCAAGAGCGGGGGGGAGCGCATGGGCATCGTGCCCTGCGGCGGCGGGATCCTGCGCCGTCTGGTCCCCGTTCCCGGCGAGGGGCAGCGGTTTGTTCCGGTGGAGGAGCTGGTGGCAGGCTCCCTTTCCAAGATATTTGCCCACTATAAGGTGGAGGGCGCGGTGCTCATCCGCCTGGTGCGCAGCGCGGATATCCACCTGGAGGACGCTGCCGCCGAGCTGGACGATCTGGCCTCCGATGGCTACCGCAAGAGCATGGAGAAGATGATCCGACGCCGCAAGCGCCTGCGTCCGGTGAAGCTGGACTACCAGGGCAAGCTCACCGACACCATGCGCGACAGCCTGTGCGCCTGCCTGGGCCTGTCCAAAAAACACCTTTTCGCCAGCGAGGTCCCCCTGGACCTGTCCTTTTTCGGGGCGGTGCGGGACACCTTGCGGGATAAGGCGGAGCTCTTCTATCCCCGCCGGGTGCCCCAAAACTCGCCCAATGTAGACCCAGCCCAGCCCATGGTGGAGCAGATCCGGCGGCGGGATATCATGCTCAGCTATCCCTACGAGAGCGTGCGGCCCATGCTGCGGCTCCTTCAGGAGGCGGGGCAAGACCCTGAGGTGGTATCCATCAAGATGACCCTCTACCGGGTGGCACACAACAGCAAGATCGTGGAGGCCCTGGTAGACGCGGCGGAGAACGGCAAGGAGGTCGTGGCTTTGGTGGAGCTGCGGGCCCGGTTTGACGAGGAAAACAACATCGGCTGGTCCCGTGTGCTGGAGCGGGCCGGGTGCCGGGTCATCTACGGCCTGGACGGGTTGAAGGTCCATTCCAAGCTGCTGCTCATCACCCGCAAGAACGGGGAGCAGGTGGAGTATATCACCCAGGTGGGCACGGGGAACTACAATGAAGATACCGTGCGGCTGTATACCGACTATGCCCTCATGACCGCCGACCAGGCCATCGGCGCCGACGCGGCCCATGTGTTCAACGCCTTGTCCATGGGCGAGGTGCTGGAGGAGAGCCGGGAACTGATGGTGGCCCCGGCCTGTCTGCGGCCTAAGATCCTGGCCCTCATCGACCGGGAGATCGAGGCGGCGCGGGCCGGAGAGGAAGCCTGCCTGGGCTTTAAGCTCAACGGTCTGACCGATAAGGTACTCATTGAGAAATTTATCGAAGCCTCCCAGGCGGGGGTGAAGATCGATCTGGTGGTGCGGGGGATCTGCTGTCTCATCGGCGGCGTGCCCGGAAAGACGGACAACATTCGGGTGATCAGCATTGTGGGCCGCTACCTGGAGCACGCCCGCATTTACATTTTTGGCCCCGAGGAACGGCGGCAGGTATACATCTCCTCGGCGGACTTTATGACCCGCAACACCTCGAAACGAGTGGAGGTAGCCGCGCCTGTTCACGACCCGGTGCTGCGCGCCCAGCTGGAGGAGATGTTCCGCTGTGAGCTGCGCGACACCGCCAAAGGCCGCCGCCAGCAGCCGGACGGAAGCTATGTCCGCATGGAGGGAGAGCCATTCAATTCCCAGGAACGCTTCTGCGACGAGGCTTACCGCGGGGCGTGGACGGTCACGGCTCCGGCAAAGCCGGGGAAGAAACAGACCGGGTCGGCAGAGGGAGCGGAACCGCCCGAGGCGAAAACGACTACACGTAGAGGACTGCTTGGCCGGTTGTTCGGACGGGACCAAGGATAATCTGGGTTTCACATAGCCAGAGGGCTAAATATATTTTCTTGGTAAAGGGGAACAAAGTCATGAAACGGATCGGATTATTGACCAGCGGCGGCGACTGCCAGGCGCTCAACGCGACCATGCGGGGCGTGGCAAAGGGACTCTACAACATTTATGGCAATCAGGTGGAGCTGATCGGCTTTATCGACGGCTACAAGGGCCTGATGTATGAGGATTACCGGAAGCTGTCCCCGGTGGACTTCACCGGTCTGCTGACCCGGGGCGGCACCTTCCTGGGCTCCAGCCGCCAGCCCTTCAAGCTCATGCGGGTGCCTGACGAGAACGGCCTGGACAAGGTGGAGGCCATGAAGTACACCTACCGCCGCCTGCGTCTGGACTGCCTGGTGGTCCTGGGCGGCAACGGTAGCCAGAAGACCGCCAACCTCCTTAGCGAGGAAGGCCTGAACGTCATCGGTCTACCTAAGACCATCGACAACGACCTGTGGGGCACCGACACCACCTTTGGCTTCCAGTCCGCCATCGGCATTGCTACCGACGCCATTGACTGCATCCACACCACCGCCGCCTCCCACAACCGTGTCTTCATGGTGGAGATCATGGGCCACAAGGCCGGCTGGCTGACGTTGAACGCGGGCATGGCAGGTGGCGCCGACATTATCCTCATCCCTGAGATCCCCTACAACATCGATTCTGTGGTGGCCAAGATCGACCAGCGGGCCAACGAGGGACACGGCTTCACCATCCTGGCGGTGGCGGAGGGCGCCATGTCCAAGAAGGAAGCGGCCATGCCCAAGAAGGAGTATAAGGCCCACATGGCGGAGGTGCTGGAGAAGTATCCCTCCGTGTCCTACGCCATCGCGGACAAAATCTTGAAGAAGACGGGCAAGGAGGTTCGGGTCACCGTGCCCGGCCACATGCAGCGCGGCGGCACCCCCTGCGCCTACGACCGGGTCTTATCCTCCCGCCTGGGCGCTACGGCGGCGCTGATGATCTCCCGGGAGGAATACGGCAATATGGTGGCCATTCAGGACCACGTCATCACCTCCGTTCCCCTTAAGGAGGTTGCGGGCAAGCTCAAGACCATTGACCCCCAGTCTGATATCATCACCGAGGCCCGTCTGCTGGGCATCAGCTTTGGCGACGACTGACCGAAAGGGAAAGACCTTTATATCATAATGAGGAAAGGGCCGCAGGTGGATTCCTGCGGCCCTTGTGCTGTCGAGCTAAATCACTTGTCAAAGGCGGGGTTGGTGAAGTAGATGTTTTTCTTGTCCATCTTCTCCTTGGCCAGGGCGATGGCCTCGCCGAAGCGCTGGAAGTGGACGATCTCACGTTCACGAAGGAAGCGGATGACGTTGTTGACGTCGGGATCGTCGGAGAGACGGAGAATGTTGTCATACGTGAGACGGGCTTTTTGCTCGGCGGCCAGATCTTCGGTGAGGTCGGCAATGACGTCGCCGGTGGACTGCATGGTGGATGCGCTCCAGGGGTAACCGGAGGCAAACTGGGGATAAACCCCGGTGGTATGATCCACAAAGTAGGCGGCGAAGGGAGTCCCGGCAATGTCCTCTTCCTTGATGTTACGGGTGAGCTGATGGACCAGCGCGCCCACCATCTCCAAATGGCCCAGCTCCTCGGTGCCGATATCGGTCAAGAGGGCCTTCAACTCGGGGTAGGGCATAGCGAAGCGCTGGGACAGGTAGCGCAGGGAGGCACCCAGCTCACCGTCCGGCCCGCCGTACTGGGAGATGATGACCGAGGCCAGCTGAGGGTTGGGGGTCTTGATACGAACGGGGTATTGGAGCTTCTTTTCATACTGGAACATTAGGCTTTGCCTCCTTCCTGGTAATTCCAGGGCCAGGGGTCTTTGACCCAGGACCAGGTCTTGGACTGGGCGGTGGCGCACTGGGTGATGGGGCCGTACTGGGCCTCATACCGCTCCCGGCCGGCCTTCTCAAGGGCGGCATACTGGCGGAACAGCTCCATGGCCTCGGCGTCGTCCTGATGGGTATCCAGGTAAAGGCCCAGCTCGGTGAGCACAAACTCCAGTGCCTGAAGTTCAGCCAAGGGAGTGGCGGGGACCTGGGTGGCATCGGCTTTGCGGAAGAAGGGGAGGTTCAGGCCGGGGAACAGCGTTCCGTTGTCCAGCGCCTCAGCCACCTCGTATTTGGGGCTACCCTTCTGCTGGAAGGGTACATAGGGGACGGACAACGGCGCGCAAGAGGGCATCGTGCCGTAAAGTTTGTTGCAGGCCGCGGGGGTGATGGGGGTGCCGGGTACCTCCGGCTTCACGTCCTCGACAGGCTTGTCAGGCTTGGGAAACACAGTCATTCCTCCTTTGTTGGTGGGGCGGTCTGCGCCCCGCATTCCATCCTATGAAGCGGAGGCGAGGTGGGCTACACCCTTTGCAAAACGGGGAAAGTGTGGTACAATGAGAATACTTGCTCCCCTGGCTCATAAGATGGACAAAAAGGGGGGTGGGGACGTGAAAGAAAACCGTTTTTGGATCGGCTTGTCCCTGGTGGCGCTGGGACTTTTGGGGGCGCTGGGCGGCTTTGTACTGCGCCGGGACACACCCGTGGCGGCCAGCGCGGCCATAAGCGGACCTGTAGTTGTCATTGACGCCGGTCACGGCGGGGAGGACGGCGGCGCCGTGGCCCCAGACGGTACGGAGGAGGCGGACGTCAATCTGGAGGTGGCGCGCCGGTTGGATGTGCTGCTGCGGTTTATGGGGGAGAACACCCTGCTGCTGCGCGACAGCGACATTTCCCTCCACGATGACAGCGCAGCCACCATCCGGGAGAAGAAGGTCAGCGACATCCACAACCGTGTGGACGCGGTGAACGCCTTGGAGGACGCGCGGCTCATCAGCATCCACCAGAATTTCTTTTCCAGCTCCAAATACAGCGGGGCCCAGGTGTTTTACGGCGGAAACCCGCTGAGCCAGCCCTGGGCGGAGACCACCCAGAGCGAGCTGCGCGCCTGTCTGGCCCCCGAGAATAAGCGGCAGATCAAGCCCATTGACCGTCATGTCTATCTGATGAACCACATTTCCTGCCCCGCCCTGCTCATCGAGTGCGGTTTTTTGTCCAACCCGGAGGAGCGCTGGCTGTTGAAGGACCCCGGCTATCAGACAGCTCTGGCGGCGGTGATCGCCGGGTCTTATGTACAGAGCACACAAGAGAAAGGAGAGATCCCCCATGTCTCCCAAAGCGAAGAAAGTGTTTTACTGCACCCAGTGCGGGAATGAAACGCCGAAATGGCAGGGCCAGTGCTCTGCCTGCGGTGCTTGGAACACTGTTGTAGAACAACCCGAGGCGGTGACCCGCAAGGCCTCCGCGCCCCGCCGGGGCGGCGGCCCCTTTTCCATGAACCGTCCCCAGGCCATCAAGGACGTGGAAACCACCGACGAGCTGAGGTTCGCCACCGGCCTTGGTGAACTGGACCGGGTGCTGGGCGGCGGCGCGGTAAAGGGCTCTCTGGTGTTGGTGGGCGGCGCGCCGGGGATCGGCAAATCCACCCTCATGCTCCAGATCTGCGACAGCCTGTGCCGCTTTGCCAATGTTCTGTATGTGTCGGGAGAGGAATCCCAGCGGCAGATCAAGCTCCGGGCCGAACGGCTGAAGGTGCGGGGCGAGGGGTTATACCTGCTCAGCGAGACCAATTTGGAGGATATCATCGAATCGGTCCACGAGCTGAAGCCCGATGTACTCATTGTGGACTCTATTCAAACCATGTATAACGGCGACACATCCTCCACCCCCGGCAGTGTGGGCCAGGTGAAGGAGTGCACCATGGCGCTGATGCAGCTGGCTAAGGGCGAGGGAGTCACGGTCTTTGTCATTGGCCACATCAACAAGGAGGGCTCCCTGGCCGGACCCAAGGTGCTGGAGCATATGGTGGACTGCGTTTTGCTCTTTGAAGGGGAGGAACACATGTCCCACCGCATCCTCCGAGCGGCGAAGAACCGCTTTGGCGCCACCAATGAGATCGGCGTGTTTGAGATGGGGGACCAGGGCTTGGCGGAGGTGCCCAATCCCTCGGAGACCCTGCTCTCCGGTCGACCCCAGGACACCCCGGGCACCTGCGTCACCTGTGTGATGGAGGGGGCGCGGCCTGTGCTGGCAGAGGTGCAGGCCCTGGTGGTACCCAGCGGGTACGGAAACGCCCGGCGCACCAGCAACGGCTTTGACTACAACCGTGCGGTGCTGCTACTGGCGGTGCTGGAGAAGCGGGGCGGACTGATGGTCAATAGCTGCGACGCCTACCTGAACGTCATCGGCGGACTTTGGGTAGGGGAGCCCGCGGCGGATCTGGCCGCCATCATCGCCCTGGCCTCCAGCTTCCGGGACAAGTGCGTTCCCGGCGACCTGGCCGCCGTGGGGGAGGTAGGGCTGACAGGGGAGCTGCGCAGTGTGAACTCTCTGTCCCAGCGGCTCTCCGAGGTCCGGCGGCTGGGCTTTACCAAGTGTCTGATCCCTGCCCAGAGCCACGGAAAGGTAGCCGCTCCCGAGGGGCTACAGCTTATCCGCGTGCGCAATATCCGAGAGGCGCTGGCCGCCATTTTGTGAGGCCCTGGGCACATAGTTGACGCAGGGGTGCTCCCCGGTGGGCTCACCGCTGGACATAGCCCGTTCCAGAGTGCAGTAGCCGTCGCGCTGATAGAGGCAGTCGCCGGTGCAGACGATCAAGCTCATAGGATATTTCACCACCCGGCGGTTATTGTCTCCGCCGGGTGGCGGTTTTATGTCGGGAACAGCGGAGCGGAAAATTATAGGTGTCAAATCCCTGGAGATGGTGTATAATAACCGTTAAAGACCCAGATAAAAGGAGCGAGACCATGAAGGTTACCGAGTTTCACTATCCCCCCGGGATCGATCTGACCATGATACAGACCGACAAATTTAAAAGCGCCGCCCTGTCCGCCTCTTTCCTTGTGCCCCTCAAGAGGGAGACGGCGGCGGCCAACGCCCTGGTCCCCTATGTCCTGCGCCGGGGAACGGAGCGATACCCCACCATGGGAGAGATCAGCGTCAGGCTGGAGGAACTGTACGGCGGGACCCTGGACCCGGCGGTCCGTAAACGGGGAGAGACCCAGTGCGTGGGACTCATCGGCAGCTTTTTGGACGACGCCTACGCCCTGGAGTCCGGCTCCAACCTCCAAGAGGCGGCGGCGCTGTTGGAGGAGATGCTGCTGCATCCCGTCACCGAGAACGGGGCGTTCAAGGAGGAGTATGTTTCCGGCGAGCGGGAGAAGCTGGTCCAGGCCATCCGCGCCCAGATCAACGACAAGCGGCAGTACGCCATGCTGCGGCTGCTGCAGGAGATGTGCCGGGATGAGCACTGCGGGGTGGACCCACTGGGCGGTGAAGCAGATATGGCGGCGGTGACTGCCCAGGACGCCTGGAACGCCTATCAAGGGCTGCTGAAGCATGCCCGGCTCCATCTGTTTTACTGCGGCACCGCCGACGCGGAGGAAGTGAAAAAGGCGCTGGAGGGGCTGATGAAGGGGGTCCACGCCCTTCAGGGGGAGGACGTGCAGGCGCTGACCTGCGATGTTTACTATGATCCCCAGAGAAACGAGACTGTGGTGGAGCGGATGGACGTGGCCCAGGGGAAACTGGCCATAGGCTTTCGGACCGACGGCGTGCGGCTGACAGGGGACGACCGGAGGTCATACGCCGCCCTCACCGTGATGAACGCCCTCTATGGAGGGACCGCTACCTCCAAGCTGTTTATGAACGTGCGGGAAAGGCTTTCGCTCTGCTACTACGCCTCCTCGGCGGTGGAGAGCCTGAAGGGGATGCTGGTGGTGTCCTCCGGGGTAGAATTTGACAGCATGGACCGGGCTCAGCAGGAGATCCTGGATCAGCTGGAGGCTGTCAAGCGGGGGGACTTTACCGACGACGAGCTGGAGAGCGCCCGGCAGGCGGTGGTCAATGTCTACAAAAGCGCCATCGACAGCCGGGCCCAGCTGGAGAGCCAGTACCTCACCGCGGCGGTGAGCGGCGTGCGGGTGGCCTTGCCGGAGCTGGCGGCGGAGGCGGAGCAGGTGACCCGGGAGCAGGTGGCCGCTGTGGCCCAAAGGGTCAAGCTGGATACCGTCTACCGCCTGGTGGGCAAGGAGGGCTGAGCGATGGAAAAGAGAGTGTATGAAAAGCTGGGGGAGAGCGTGTTTTATGGAGAACTCCCCAATGGACTGCCCGTCTATGTGGACGTTCGCCCCGGCTACGGCAAGCAGTTCGCTTTTTTCGCCACCCGCTACGGCGGGGTGGATATGAAATTTGAGACCCAGGACGGCTGGCAGGACACCCCGGCGGGAGTGGCCCACTTCCTGGAGCACAAGCTTTTTGATACCAAGGACGGCAACGCCCTCCAGATCATGGCCGCCAACGGAGCGGACCCCAACGCCTTTACCAGCTTTGGGATGACGGGGTACTTCTTCCAGTGCACCCGCGGCTTTGAGGAGAATCTGCGCACCCTGCTGGGTTTTGTGAGCGAGCCCTGGTTCACCCCCGAGAGCGTGGCCAAGGAGCAGGGCATCATCGGCCAGGAGATCGCCATGGGGGACGACGAGGCGGACACCGAGGTGTTCTACGACCTCTTGAAATGCCTTTACGACCACCACCCGGTGCGCACCCACATCGCCGGGACGGCGGCGTCTATCGCGGAGATCACCGACCAGACCCTCTACACCTGCCACGGGGCGTTTTACAATCCCGGCAACATGGTGCTGACAGTGATAGGAGATGTAGACCCCGAGCGGGTGCTGAGCATTGCCGGGGAGCTCGTCACCGGGAAGGCCACCGGCAACCCCCGGCGGGACTATGGCGGGGCGGAGCCGGAGCAGGCTGTTTCCCACGACAGCCGCCGGACTATGGCGGTGGCCGCGCCGCTGTTTCAGCTGGGCTTTAAGATCGCGCCGCCGGCCAAAGAGGAGTTGCTCAAGACCCGGCTGGTGGCCGAGCTGGCGGGGGATCTGCTGCTGGGCGATTCCAGCGCCCTGTATGCCCGGCTCTACAACGGCGGTCTCATCACCAAGAACTTCTCCTACGGCTTTGAGGATTACCCCGGCTGTGCCTTCTTTGCCCTGGGCGGGGAGAGCGAGGCCCCGGAAAAGGTGAGGGAGCTGTTCTTTGCCGCCGCCAAAGAGATGGGGGAGAAGGGCTTCCGGGAAGAGGACTTCCGGCGGCTCAAGAAGGCGGCCTACGGCGACATGGTGAGTCGGCTCAACTCCTTTGAGCACACCGCCATCGAGCTGGCCCAGGGCCATTTAGACGGGGTGGACGTGCTCTCCTTCCCGGAGGCATTCCGATCCATCACCGTCCGGGAGGTCCGGGACTTTATCGCACGGTGGTTTACCCCGGACCAGGCGGCCCTGGCGGTCATCACCCCGGGAGGTGAAGAGTCGTGAGCATTATCACTTTTCCCAGTCTGGGGCTGGAGTTTCATCTGAACCGGGTGGCCTTTCATCTCTTTGGCCACCCGGTCTACTGGTACGGCATCATCATTGCCGCGGGCTTTTTGCTGGCGGTGGGGTTTTGCATGCGCCGCGCGCCGCGCTTTGGCATGACGGGGGACGACCTTATTGACATGCTTCTCTTTGCCGTGCCCCTGGCCATCGTGGGGGCCCGGCTCTATTACATCATCTTCTACCTGGACTTTTTTACCAAGCCGGACGGCACGCCGGACTGGGCCGCCATGGTACGCATTACCGACGGTGGCCTTGCCATCTACGGCGGGGTCATTGCGGCGGTGCTCACTGTCATCGTGTTTTGTAAGGTCCGCAAGGCCAAGATCGGGGCCTATCTGGACATTGGGGCCTTTGGCCTCTTGATAGGTCAGGCTGTAGGCCGCTGGGGCAACTTTATGAACGCCGAGGCCTTCGGCTCGGAGACGACCCTCCCCTGGCGCATGGGCGTACAGGTGTGGGACGAGCTGGCGGGGAAATACATCAACTGTGGGGAGGTCCACCCCACCTTCCTTTACGAGAGCCTGTGGAATGTGGCGGGCTTCATCCTTCTGCTGGTCATTGCCAAGCGGTGGAGGAAATACGACGGGCAGATCTTCACCGGCTACGTGGCCTGGTACGGTCTGGGCCGGGCGTGGATCGAGGGTCTGCGCACCGACAGCCTCTATTTCTTTGGCCTGAAGCTGTTCGGCGCGCCCATCCGCACCTCCCAAGTGCTGGCCGTCGCTTCCGCGGTGGTGGCCATCGGACTTTTAATCTATCACCTAAAATTTAGAGCGCATACCCCGGAGGAGCTTTACTGTAACCGGGCAAAGGAGGAGAAGACAGATGATATGGATGGACGGGAAGGCCCTGGCGGCGAAGCGGAAGGCTGAGCTGCGGGGCAAGGTGGACAAGCTGCCCCGCAAGCCGGGGCTGGCGGTGATTCTGGTGGGAGACGACCCCGCCAGCCGCACCTACGTCAACGGCAAGCGCCGGGACTGTGAAGAGTGCGGGTTTTACAGCGAGGAATACACCATGCCCGCCGGGACCGCCCAGGCGGACCTGCTGGCCCTTATCGATGAGCTGAATGCGCGGGAGGACATTGACGGCATCCTGGTCCAGCTACCTTTGCCCAAGGGATTGGACAGCCGGGTGCTGCTGGACGCCATCCGCCCGGACAAGGACGTGGACTGCTTCCACCCTGTCAACGTGGGCAAGCTGTTCTCCGGGCAAACGGGTGGTTTTGCGCCCTGCACCCCCGCGGGGGTAATGGACCTGCTCCATGAGTATGGCATCGAACCCACGGGGAAGGAGTGCGTGGTGCTGGGCCGCTCCAACATCGTGGGCAAGCCCATGGCGGCACTGCTGTTGGCGGAGGACGGAACGGTGACCATCTGCCACTCCGCGACCCCTGATCTGGCGCAAAAATGCGCCACGGCGGACATTTTGGTGTCCGCCGTGGGGAAGGCCGGCCTTGTGACCGGAGATATGGTGAAGGAAGGCGCTGTGGTAGTGGATGTGGCCATGAACCGCGACGCCGAGGGTAAGCTGTGCGGGGACGTGGTGATGGAGGAAGTGGCCGAAAAGGCGGCCTATCTGACGCCTGTACCCGGCGGCATCGGTCCCATGACCCGGGCCGAGCTGATGCGCAATACTTATCGGGCGGCCTGCCGCCACCTTAACGTCGATCCTGCGTGACACTGCGGTTGATGGCGGAGAGGATGCCCTTCAGAGGAGCCAGGTTAATGTTGGGGGAGATGCCCACACCGAACACGTCCTTGCCCAGCTGGTCCTTCAGGTGGATGTAGGCCACCGCCAGGGAGTCAGAGCCCTTGGTGATGGCGTGCTCCTTGTAGTCCACAAAGGTGAAGCGGTCCATCTTCTGGCCGTGGATGGCGGTGAAGAAGGCGTCGATGGGGCCGTTGCCCGCACCGGAGACCTGGAACACCGTGTCCTTGTGACGCAGGGTGCCCGAGAAGGTGACCTGGTGCGCCTGGTCGGTAAAGGCGTACTCCAGCAGCTCGTAGGGATGGGTGGCGTCGATGTAATTGGTCTTAAAGAGCTCCAGCACATGCTCGGCGGGGAGTTCCTTGCCCACCCGGTCGGTTTCGACTTGGACGATGTGGCCGAACTCGGGGTGCATGGCCTTGGGCAGCTCGTAACCAAAGCTCTGGAGCACAAAGGCAGCGCCCCCCTTGCCCGACTGGGAGTTGATGCGGATGATGGGCTCGTAGTCCCGGCCCACGTCGGCGGGGTCGATGGGCAGGTAGGGGATCTCCCAGAAGGGGGACCGGCTCTCCTTCATATAGGCCACGCCCTTGCTGATGGCGTCCTGGTGAGAGCCGGAGAAGGCGGTGAACACCAGGTCCCCGGCATAGGGCTGGCGGGGGTCCACCTTCATCTTAGTGACCTTCTCATAGACGTGGCGTACCTCGGTGATGTGGGAGAAGTCCAGGCCGCTGTCCACCCCCTGGGTGTGCATGTTGAGGGCCAGGGTGACCAGGTCCACGTTGCCCGTGCGCTCGCCGTTGCCGAAGAGGGTGGCCTCCACCCGTTCCGCCCCGGCCAGCAGGCCCAGCTCCGCCGTGGCCACTCCGGTGCCCCGGTCGTTGTGGGGGTGGAGGGAGATAACGGCGCAGTCGCGAGAGGGCAGCTTACGGATGAAGTACTCGATCTCGTCGGCGAAGTAGTTGGGCAGGCAGTTTTCCACCGTGGTGGGCAGATTGAGGATGACCTTGTTGTCCGGGGTGGAGCCCAGAGCCTCGATAACCGCCTGGCAGATGTCCACGGCGTTGTCCATCTCGGTGCCCATAAAGGACTCGGGGGAGTACTCGTAGCGTAGGTCCATCCCGGCGGCGATGGCGGGCTGGGACAGCTCCCGGATGAGCTTGGCCGCGTCCACGGCGATTTTGGTGACCCCCGCCATATCTGTGTGGAACACCACCTTGCGCTGGAGGGTGGAGGTGGAGTTGTAGAAGTGGAAGATCACGTGCTTGGCGCCCTCAATGGCCTCAAAGGTCTTTTTGATAAGGTGCTCCCGGGCCTGCACCAGCACCTGGATGGTCACGTCGTCGGGGATGTGCCCGCCGTCGATAAGGGCACGGAGGAACTCATACTCCGTCTCCGAGGCGGAGGGGAAGCCCACCTCGATTTCCTTGACCCCGATGTCTACCAGAGTGTGGAACAGCTCCAGCTTTTCTGTCACGCTCATGGGATCGATGAGGGCCTGGTTGCCGTCGCGCAGGTCCACAGAGCACCACACCGGCGCGGCGGTGATGCGCTTATCCGGCCAGGTGCGGTCGGACAGGGGAATGGGCTCAAAGGGGATGTACTTCTCGCAGGACTTGTTCATGGTGTGGAATACCTCCTTGGAAGTGCGGCCGGGCAACAAAAATCCCCCGACCGAGGTTCGGTCAGGGGCGTTTCAATAACGCGGTACCACCCTGTTTCCGCTCTTAGTCACCCAAGAGCGCTCAACGGCTTCCAACAAAGCCTGGAAGGATAACGGTTTCAGCCGTCCTACCCTAAGACAACGTCCTCAGGCAGGCCGCTCAGGGGCCAGTTGTGATCCGCCGCCCACGCCGGTTTCCAGCAGCCACCGGCTCTCTGTGGAGGGTGAGACGGGTCTTTTCCCCTTCCTCGCGTTTCTACTAGTTTAGCGGACAAAAGCACGTTTGTCAACCCTTTTTCAGGAGGTCTTTTTATGAAGGTCATGGCAATTGACTACGGCGACGCCCGGACTGGGGTGGCCATCTCGGATGCCACGGGGCTGCTGGCGGGGTTCACCACCGTCATCCACGGCCACAAGGCCGCCGCGGTGGCCCAGGAGGCGGCGCGGCTGGCCAAGGCCCACGGTGTGGAGCGTATCGCCTTGGGCCTGCCCCGAAACATGAACGGCACCGAGGGCCCGCGGGCGGAGCTGTGCCGGGAATTCGGCGCGCTTTTGGAGCGGGAGACGGGACTCCCGGTGGCCATGTGGGACGAGCGGCGCACTACCGTAGACGCCCACCGCATCCTCACCGAGACGGGCAACCGGGGAAAGAAACGCAAGGAGAAGGTGGACGCGGTGGCGGCCACCCTGATCCTGGAGGGCTATTTAGGGTTCTTGCGCAGCAGCTCGTGAACCCCTACTCCCAGCAGAAACACCCCGAAGCACTTGCGAAGCAGTTCTACATCCAGACCCGTCGCCAACCAGGACGCGGCGGCGGTGGCCGCCAGCCCTGCCAGGATGGCAGGCTTGGCGGCATGGGGACGCAGATAGCCGTTTTTCCTGTGATGAGGCAGGGCGGTGAGGGCGGCGGGGAGGAAGTACAAGAGGTTGATGCCCTGCGCCAGGTCTTGGGGGAGGGCGGCGAAGGCGGTCATATAGATGAGTAGCAACGTGCCGCCACCCACACCAAAGCCGGAGAGGACGCCGGTGACCAGCCCGGCCAGAAGGGGGATAACAAAGCTCATAGCAGGGCCTTCACCCCGCCGTAGAGAATGAACAGAGCGAAGACCCGGCGCAGAACATTCATATTGAGCCCCTTGAACAGCCTGCCTCCCAGCCAGCCGCCGATCAATCCGCCCAGCAGGTAGGGGAGGGCGGTCAGCAGGTCCAAGCTGCCGCGAAGCAAGTAGATCACAGAGGAAAATACGCACAGGGGCAGGATGATGAGCACGGAATTGGCAAAGGCCTGCCGCTGAGTCAGGCCGCACTTGGCCGTCAGGAGCGGCACCAGGATCATACCGCCGCCCCCGCCAAAGAAGCCGTTGGCCAGCCCTGCCAGCGCGCCGGAGAGGGCGCACCAGAGCGTTTGATGGTTTGAAGAATGAGGCAAAATATCCCCTCCCGGCCTTAGTATGGCCGGGAGGGGATATTTTACAACCTTCAGTTTGTCACAGGATGGTTTGAGTCAGATCCAGAACCACCGCCTGGGCCAATAGCAGTCCGGCCACGGCCGGGCACCAGGGGGTGGAGCCGGGGATGGCCCGCCGGCCCGGCGGGGGCGCCTCATGGTCTGCGGCTTCCCCCCTGTGGGGCAGCTCGGGGGAGTAGACCACCTTGTGGTGGGTGACGCCTCGGTTTCTCAGCTCCTTGCGAAGGACCCGGGCCAGGTGGCAGCCCTGGGTCTTGGCGATGTCGGTGATGACAAAGGCGGAGGCGTCCAGCTTGTCTCCGGTGCCCAAGGCGGAGATGATGGGGATGCTCCGGGCATGGGCAGTCTCGATGAGGTCCAGCTTACAGCTCACCAGGTCGATGGCGTCCACAATGTAGTCGTAACGTACAGCGAAAAATTCCTCCCGGGCAGCGGCCTCGTAACGGAAGCGGAGGGGGTGAAGCGTGCAGTCCGGGTTGATGGCCGCCGCCCGTGCCGTGGCCGCGTCCGCCTTGGGTTGGCCGATGGCGTCTACGGTGGCCAGAAGCTGGCGGTTCAGGTTGGTGGGGCCGATCACGTCCTCGTCAATGAGGGTGAGCTCGCCCACCCCGGCCCGTGCCAGGGCCTCGGCGGCGTAGCCGCCCACCCCGCCCAGGCCCAGTACGGCCACATGGGCGGCTTGGAGACGGTCTATGGCGGCGTCGCCCAGCACCAGCGCGGTGCGGGAAAAGGAAGGGTTCATGGCGGTTCCTCCTTGGGATGGAAAACGGGCGGGGCGTCGCGCCCCGCCCGTTTTGGCGTTGATCCGCTGTGTGGTCCCGGTCCGGCTTACAGACCGACCTTGTTAAAGGCGTCGGTGGTGACGGCCTCGTAGCCCTCCACCACGCTCTCGCTCCAGGCGGTGAGGTCGGTGTTGGACTTGTCGGTGCGGACCTTGGTCAGCCACTCGGGCTCACGGGTGGCCTGGAAGTAGATCACGTGCCAGCCAAAATATCCGGGGCCGGCGTTCTCCACCAGACCTACGTCGCCCTCCTTGCGGGAGGCGTCAAAGATCCAGTTGTTGAAGTTCTCCACCATGTCGCCCTTGTGGATATTCTCATAGAGACCACCCTTGGTGTAAAGGGTGCCGTCGTCGTTGCGGCCGTCGTCGGAGTGCTCCTCCGCCAGCTCGCCAAAGGCTTCGGCGGTCTTTTCGTCCGGGGCCATGGCGTTGAACTGCTTCATCAGTTCTTCCGCCTCGTCGTGGGCGGCGTCCATCTGGGCCTGGGTAGGCTCCTCGGCGCCCTCGTCCATTTCAGCCTTGGCCAAAATGTGACGGACGTCTACGGTGGGCTCGTCGTAGAAGTAGGCGTCGTGGAACTGGATGACGTAGTAGCCGTTGCCCTCGGACTCAAACAGCTCAATGTCGCCGTCCTTGCGGGCAGAGTCCATCAGCCACTCGCCGTAGACGGTGTTTTGGACGGTCGTGCCCAAAACGCGGGGACGGGAGGTGTCGCTGAGACCATAGACGGCGGCGGCGTTGGAAAAGACAGGCGCGTTCTCCCCCTCGGCAGGGGTGGCCTTCATGGCGTTGATCAGGCCCTCGGCCTTCTCCTTGGCGGCGGCCATGGCCTCTGTCTTCTGCTCGTCGGTAGGCTCAATGGTGTTGCCGTTGTCATCGGTCTCCTTGACGGGCTGGCCGTCAAAGTAGGCGTAGTCGTAGTCGTAGCTGTTGTAGAGGGCGGAATTTTCGTTGTAGTAGGCTTTCAGGTCGTCGTCGGTGTACTCGGTCAGGGAGGCCCGGGTAGCGGCGTCATAGCTATTGGCCAAGATAGACAGCTTCATGTTCTTCTCATAGACCTTGGAGTTGACACTGCGGCCGAAGTACACGCGGAAATAGGCATCACGGCCGGAGAAGTTGTTCTCCCGCAGGTCTTCATCCAGCTCGGAGAGCAGATGATCCATGGTTTCCTGGGTCTCCTCGTCGGGGGTAAAGCCCTCAGCCTTGGCGGCGTCCACCAGAGCGGTTATCTGCACGACCTGGTCCTTGGTCTGCTCCAGGAAGAACTCATGGTAGGACTGGGTCTTTTCTTCGTCCACATACTGGGTGGTGAGGTCCTGGGTGGGATCGAAGGAGTGAGACATCTCCTGGCCCAGCTGCTGCTGGTAGAAGTCGATCATGCTCTGCTCCTGCTGGTAGGCGCTGTTGACATACTGGCGGTAGAAGAAATCCATGTCGGCAACAGAATACTTGTGGCCGTTGACCTCCAAGGCGGTGGTGTGCCGGGGGATCAGGCCGGAGTTCCACACCAGAAGGGCGGCGACCAGCACCACGACGACAACACCTAGAATGGCGCCGAGGATGGTGTTGCGCTTCTTGGCGGCGGCCTCCTTCAGCGCTCTCTTTTCCTTTTCCGTCAGACCCAGCTGGGCCATGGCCTCTTTCTGGGCCAGCTTTTTCTTTGCTCCGCTCATGCTGCGTGTTCAGTCCTCTCGATATAAGTTTGATAAATGGTTCCGCGTGCCCGAGGGCGGCAGGATTCATGCCCAAATAGTATACACTGCTTTTCACCAAGACGCAAGCCTAAATTCCCGCTTTTTCTTCCCCAAGAGAAAAGTTTACGGTTTAGACAAAAACATTCCCCCTCTCGAAAGAGGGGGAATGACCCGCCGTGGCCGTGTGGGCCTATTAAAACCTGCACGATTTGGCAGGTGGGTCGCCTCCGCGCCACTTTACCGCTCCCAACGTCCATTGCCGGTCAAAGCCGGAACGGGAGGTCTGCGATCCATGGAGCGAGGTGGGCGTCCCGTATAAGAAATGTGGGTTAATAAGAACCATCACGCACCCGGCAGGAAACGACCGGTCAGTCGTCAGAGTCCTCTTCCTCGGCAAAGAGCTGCTCCATAAAGCGGTCGTAGACCTCATTGAGCTCTTCGTCGGTGTCGGGGGTGGAGAGCAGCTCCTCGCCGTTTTCCTCAATGACCTTGAGAATGATGAGGCCTGGCTCCTCCTCGTCGCTCTCGGCGGGGAAGAAGGAGAGGTAGGGCGTGCCGTTGTAGACCAGGGAATCTACAAGCTCCAGCTCGATGTCGTTGCCGTCCTCGTCGGTGACGGTGATGAAATCGGGGCCAAATTCGTCGGACATGGCTATCGTCTCCTTTCCTTGCGCGCCGGAGGTGTGTCTGTGTGATGATTATATTCTACCAGCACCCTTGGAAAAATGCAAGATGAGGACGAGCCAAATTTTAACGCGAAGATTTGGGAAAAGGAGCACACGGGTAGGGGGTGGACAAGGGGTGTGTTTTTTGGTATAATACCCCTTGTATGTATTGTGATATTCTCAGCATGTTCAGGTGAGGTGAAGCCTTATGACAGAGCAGAGCCAGCCCTCCCAGGGCCGGGAGCGGCCGAACGAGTCCCGGCCTACCCGCCGGCGCAGGCGCCGCCGGGGCGGTGTGGGCAGCAAAATATTAAAGGTATTGGGCACGCTGTTCCTGGTGGGAGTGACCACCGGGGTGCTTTTGATGTGCTTCGCGGCGGTCTATATCAGCACGGTCATCATTCCCGAGGCCAAGAAGCAGGACTATCTGGGCGACATCGACATGTCTCTCACCTCCACCATGTATTATACCGACGCCAACGGGGTGGAGCAGCCCTATCTCACACTGGACAGCGACGAGAACCGGGTGTGGGTGAGCTATGATGAGATGCCCGAGGACCTGGTGAACGCCCTCATTGCCATTGAGGACAAGCGGTTCCGCCAGCACAACGGCGTGGACTGGATCCGCACCGCCAAGGGCGTGCTCAACATGTTCACCGGCGGCTCCATCCAGGGCGGCTCCACCATTACCCAGCAGCTGGTGAAAAACTCCACCGGCGACAACCAGACCACGGTGAAGCGCAAGATCACCGAGATCTTCCGGGCGCTAGAGCTGGAGAAGAACCACTCGAAGGAATGGATCCTGGAGTGGTATATGAACCTTATTTACTTGGGGGAGCGCAGCTACGGGGTAGGCGCGGCCTCCTACGCCTATTTCGGCAAGGACGTACGCGAGCTTTCCCTGGCGGAGTGCGCCAGCCTTGTAGGCATCACCAACAATCCCTCGCGCTATGACCCATACCTTAATAAAGACGCCGAGGTCACCAACGACGCGGCCAACCGTAAGCGGGCAAAGCTTGTCTTGTGGAACATGTTCGACCAAAACATGATCGACGAGGAGACCTACGACGCGGCCTGCCAGGATGTGGACGACCTGGTGTTCGTCATGGGCTCCCCCGAGGGCGGCGGCGTGAAGAACGTATACAATTGGTATCAGGACCAGGTCATCACCGATGTAGTCAACGACCTGATGGCGGAATACCACTGGTCCCGCGAGGTGGCCAACAACAAGGTCTACTACGGCGGACTTTCCATCTATACCAATGTGGACACCCGCATCCAGGGGATCGTGGACGAGGTGTTTTCCGACCCGGCCAACCTGCCCTATGTGTCCAACTCCGGCCAGCCCATGCAGGCGGGCATGGTGATTCTGGACGACAAGGGGAGAGTGGTGGCGGTAGGCGGCGGCATTGGAGAAAAGACCAAGAACCGGGGCTGGAGCCGGGCCTATAACAGCAAGCGGCCCTCCGGGTCCTCCATCAAGCCCTTGTCGGTGTACGCCCCTGCGCTGGAGATGGGGCTCATCACCCCCAACACTATTGTGGACGACGTACCTTATCAAAAGATGGGGGGCAATCCCTGGCCGGTGAACGCGGTTGGGTATTATAACGGCCTGGTCACCGTCCGCCGGGCGGTGATGCACTCGGCCAACACCACGGCGGTGCGGGTGCTGGGCGACATGGTGACCACCCAGGCGTCCTACGAGTTTCTGGAAAACAAGTTCCACATCACCAGTCTGGTGCGGGAGAAGTGGATCAACAACAAGAAGTTCAGCGATATGGACCTGGCGCCCCTGGCCCTGGGCGGCCTGACCAACGGCGTGTCCGTCTATGAGATGGCGGCGGCCTACGCCACCTTCCCCAGCATGGGCAAGTACGTGCCGCCCAAGACCTATGCCCGTGTGCTGGATGCGGACGGAAAGGTCCTGCTGGACACCACCGGGCAGACAGGGGAGTACGTTCTCAAGGAGAGCACCGCTTATTATATGAACTCCATGCTCCGGGACGTGGTCACCGGGGGCACCGGCAAGGACGCGGCCTTCCCCGGCATGACCATTGCTGGCAAGACGGGCACCACCACCAGCCAGAAGGACCTGTGGTTCATTGGCTACACCCCTTATTACACCGGCGCGGTGTGGGTGGGCTATGACCGGCAGGAGAAGCTGCCCAACGGGCACCCCCAGAACAAGCTGTGGAAGCAGGTGATGGAGCGGGTCCACGAGGGGCTGGAGAACAAGGAGTTCCCCCAGCCCAGCGACGCCCAGGTCATCACCGCCAGCTACTGCCTGGACAGTGGCATGGCACCGGGCCCCCTCTGCAGCCAGGACTCCCGGGGGAGCCGGGTGGCCACGGGAGTGTTTATGGCGGGAGACCAGCCCACTCAGACCTGCACCATGCACGCGGAGGTCCGCATCTGCACCGCCGACCCCATCCTGGATGAGGAGACGGGAGAGGTGAAGAGCTACCGCATGGCGGGAGAGTTCTGCCCCGAGGACACCGTGGAGGTAAAGAGCGGACTGGATTACGTCCGTGAGGGAGCGGCCGCCATGGGCGACGCGCGAGACAGCGGCGCGCTGCTGAGCAATCATGACCCTGAGGCGGTCTGCCAGGTCCATTATGAGGGCTGGGAGAACGGCTCAGGCATGGAGGGGGGCTTTGACCCCAACGACCCCGCCACCTGGCCTGTGGAGGACCCGGCTTTTGACATCAACGATCCCAACACCTGGCCCTATATCCCCGGCCAGGGGGGACAGACTGAGCCGCCGGAGCCGCCTCATCCTTCCCACGGCGGAGATGAGCCGGTCGTGACCGAGCCCCCTGTGTTTACGCCGCCACCCGCGGTGGAGCCGGGGCCGGGAGATGAGCCCTTTGTCCCGGTAGGGATCCCCGAAAACTGATGGCAAGTCCCCGAAGGGAAGCTCCCTTCGGGGACTTGCCACTTCATGCCTTGAGCAAAGTGACCAAAAGCGTATCTCTAAAATCGGGCGGCTTTGACGCAATTTGCTCATTGCTTTTTAAAATCGGATATGCTAAAATGGTGTTCACGCGCAAACAAATGACCGCGAGAAACGGACAGAGCGGGGGAGGGAGAGCGCCATGGGCACACCGGGAAAGTATTACATCGTGGACAGCGCCGTGCTGCCGGAGATCTTTTCCAAGGTGGTGGAGGTCAAGGAGCTGCTGGCGACAGGAGAAGCGCGCACCATCAATGAAGCGACCGGGAAGGTCGGCATCAGCAGGAGCGCCTTTTATAAGTATAAGGACGCGGTGCGGCCGTTCAACGATATGCTCAGCGGACGCATCGTGACCCTTCGGCTGACCCTGCGCGATCAACCCGGAGCACTTTCCAACGTGCTGCAAGGCATTGCCGCCATGGGAGGCAATGTACTGACCATCAACCAGTCCGTGCCCGCCGGCGGCGTGGCGGAGGTGTCGCTGGATGTGGAGACCTCAGCCCTTCGGGTGAGCATGGAGGAGCTGCTGGGCAGTATTCGGACAATGAACGGGGTACTGGACTGCCAGACGCCCGCGGGACAATAGGAGGAGATGCAAATGACAAAGGTCGCGATCTTAGGTTTTGGAGTCGTTGGTTCCGGGGTGGCGGAGGTCATTACTCAGAACGGGGCGTCTATCGCGGAGAAGACCGCCCAGGCGCTGGAGCTGAAGTACATTTTGGATGTGCGGGATTTTCCCGACAGCCCCTTTGCCGACAAGCTCATCAAGGACTTTTCCATCATTGAGCAGGACCCGGAGATCGACGTGGTGGTGGAGACCATCGGCGGCGCCAAGGTGGCGCTGGACTTTACCCGCCGGGCCTTGGCGGCGGGGAAGAGCGTAGTCTCCTCCAATAAGGAGCTGGTGGCCCAGCACGGCCACGAGCTGCTGGAGCTGGCGCGGGAAAACGGCGTGAGCTATCTCTTTGAGGCCAGTGTGGGCGGCGGCATACCCATCCTCCACCCTCTGTCCCAGTGCCTGACGGCCAATAAGCTCAGCGAGGTGCGCGGGATCCTGAACGGCACCACCAACTATATTCTGACCCATATGATCGGCACGGGCCTGTCCTTTGAGGAGGCGCTGAAGGAGGCCCAGGCCAGAGGCTATGCCGAGCACGACCCCACCGCCGATGTAGAGGGCCTGGACGCCTGCCGTAAGATCTGCATCCTGGCCTCCATCGCCTTCGGGCGGCACGTTTATCCCCATCAGGTGCCCACCAAGGGCATTACCCAGGTGACCCTGGCGGACGTGTCCTACGCCGACGCCGCGGGGATGAAGGTGAAGCTGCTGGGCCGCGCTCTGCGTCAGGGCGACAAGGTCATGGCCTATGTGGCCCCCCACTTTGTCCGGGACACCAACCCCCTGGCGGGAGTGGAGGACGTGTTCAACGCCATCACTGTCCGGGGCAACGCCATTGGTGACGTGATGTTCTATGGCCGGGGCGCGGGCAAGCTGCCCACCGCCAGCGCGGTGGTGGCGGACGTGATCGACGCCTCCCAGCACCGCAAGACCAGCCGCTATCTCTCCTGGAGCGAGGGCGGCGAGGATTATGTCCTGGGCACCGAGACCCTGAAGAGCCAGTGGTTCCTGCGGCTGAAGGGGTCGATGAAGGATCTGGAGAGCCTGGGGAATGTGACGGTGCTGGGCCGCCCCGGCGCACCGGCGGACGAGATGGGCGTAATCACCGAGGCCATGACCCAGGTGGAACTGGAAAAGCGGCTGGGTGGACAGACGCCGCTGAGCGTGCTCCGGGTGCTGGACGAGAGCGCCGATCTGGCATAAAATAGAGTGAGGGCCCAAGTCCTCAAGGGAATGATTCTGAACGGCCCTGCAGGGGCCGAGGAGGTTTGGAGCAACTATGGGACTTATCGTACAGAAATTCGGCGGAAGCTCAGTGGCGGACGCGGATAAGATCCGCAACGTAGCCCGCATCATTACCGAGACCTACCGCCGGGGGCACAAGGTGGTGGTGGTCCTGTCCGCCCAGGGAGACACCACCGACGATCTGATCGCCAAGGCGGCGGAGATCAACCCCCGGGCGTCCAAACGGGAGATGGATATGCTGCTTTCCACGGGGGAACAGATCTCCTGCGCCCTGTGCGCCATGGCCATTGAGCGGCTGGGCTGCCCGGTGGTGTCGCTGACCGGGTGGCAGGCGGGGATGAAGACTAACTCCGTCTACGGCAACGCCGCTATCAAACGTATCGACGCCGAACGGGTGCTGGCGGAGCTGGACAAGAACGCCATCGTCATCGTCACCGGCTTCCAGGGCATCAACAAGTATGACGATGTTACCACGCTGGGGCGGGGCGGCTCGGACACCTCGGCGGTAGCGCTGGCGGCGGTACTCAAGGCGGACCTCTGCCAGATCTACACCGACGTGGACGGCGTCTATACCGCCGACCCCCGCCTGGTAAAGGACGCGCGGAAGCTGGACGAGATCACATTTGACGAGATGCTGGAGCTGGCCACTCTGGGCGCCCAGGTGCTCCACAACCGTTCGGTGGAAATGGCGAAGCGTTACAACGTCAAGCTGGAGGTCCTATCCAGCTTCTCCGGGCAGCCGGGGACAAAAGTGAAGGAGGTTGCGAAGGGCATGGAAAAGACACACGTGAGCGGAGTGGCAAAGGATAAGAACGTGGCGCGGCTGGCGCTGGTAGGGCTGGAGGATGAACCGGGCATTGCCTTCAAGATCTTCTCCCTGCTGGCGAAGAACAATATCAACGTAGACATCATCCTTCAGTCCATCGGTCGCGAGGACAGCAAGGACATCAGCTTTACTGTGGCCAAGGACGACATGGAGGCGGCCCGCGCGCTGCTGGAGGAGCACCGGGAGGCCATCCACTTTGACCGCATCGACGTGAGTGACAACATTGCAAAAGTGTCCATCGTGGGCGCGGGTATGGTACATAACCCCGGCGTGGCGGCCACCATGTTTGAAGCGTTGTTCAACGCCGGGATCAACATTCACATGATCTCCACCAGCGAGATCAAGGTCTCCGTTTTGGTGGATGCCGCCGACGCCGATCACGCCGTCCAGGTGGTCCACAGCAAGTTCTACGGGGAGATCAACGGCCAGTAAAGCGGGGAAACGAGGAAAAACCCTGTCAGTCAGGAAAAAGATGCTTGACAAGGAAGCGGCTTGGTGGTAAACTATCACTTACCTATGGAAAGGGCTTTCTTTTTGCGGGCATTTTTGCGGTGTATGTCGGCAAACCCCTTTCAAGAAACGTAGGGAGGCAAACTGCCGAACCGTCACCGCGGCGCGGATGTCAGGGGCATATTGCCCCTTGCGTTGCCAGGTTCGGCTCATCGCCGGACCTGGCAATTTTTTCGTCCGGCGGAATTTGAAAAGGAGGTGCCGAACCGTGGCAAAAGCAGGGAACCGGGTCAAGATCGTGTTACGTTGCGCCGAGTGCAAGCAGCGCAACTACCAGACCAACAAGAACAAGAAGAACACCCCGGATCGTCTGGAGTTGAAGAAGTACTGCCCCTTCTGCAGAAAGCACACCGTTCATAACGAAACCAAGTGACTTGCCCTCCAAGGCGCACTAAGAAAGAAGGGTATGTGAAAAATGTCTGAGCAAGAGAAGCAGCTGGATACCAACAAGGAATCCAAGACCAAGGCAGCCAAGAAGAAGGACAAGCCCGGCATCTTTGCCCGCATCGCCCGCTGGTTCCGGGAGATGAAGAGTGAGCTGAAGAAGGTCCAGTGGCCTACCTGGAAGCAAACGTGGAACAACACCTTGACGGTGATCGTCTGCGTGATCCTCATCGGACTCTTTATCTGGATCTTTGACTGGGCGGCCCGTTGGGTGATCGCGGCGTTGCTGGAACTGGTCAAGGGGTAAGCAGCGATGGCAGAGACTGCGAAATGGTACGTGGCCCACACCTATTCCGGGTATGAGAATACCGTGGCCGCCACCATTGAAAAAGCGGTGGAGAACCGCAATATGCATGACCTGATCCAGGAGATCAATATCCCCATGGAGACCGTGACCGAGGTCACCGACAACGGTCCCAAGACCTTTGAACGCAAGGTGTTTCCCGGCTATGTGCTGGTGAAGATGGTCATGACCGACGAGGCGTGGCATCTGGTGCGCAACATCCGCGGCGTCACCGGCTTTGTGGGCGAGGGCAGCAACAAGCCCATCCCCCTCACCGAGGAGGAGATCGCCCAGCTGGGCGTGGAGAAGAAGCAGATCGAGGTCTCCTACGCCCTGGGTGACAACGTGAAGATCACCGACGGCGCTCTGGAGTCCTTCCTGGGCACTGTGGAGGAGATCGACCTGGAGCGCGGCAAGGTCAGCGTGAAGGTTTCCATGTTTGGCCGGGACACCCCGGTGGAGCTGGAGCTGGACCAGATCGAGCGCATCGATTGAGCGTTCAAGCAAGACAGCTTAGAGAAACAGCTGGAACAGTGGGAGGGGCACGTTGCGTCCCGTCCAACCACATTATTCGTAGGAGGTGCTTTTTGTGGCACAGAAAGTAGTAGGTTACGTTAAGTTACAGATCCCCGCCGGCAAGGCGACTCCCGCGCCCCCCGTCGGCCCCGCGCTGGGCCAGCACGGCATCAACATCGCGGGCTTTACCAAGGAGTTCAACGAGCGCACCAAGAATGACATGGGCATGATCATCCCCGTGGTCATCACCGTGTACGCCGACCGCTCCTTCACCTTCATCACCAAGACCCCCCCTGCGGCGGTCCTCATCAAGAAGGCCTGTAACATTGAGAAGGCCTCCGGCGTCCCCAACAAGGAGAAGGTCGCCACCATCAGCAAAGAGGACATTCGCAAGATCGCCGAGACCAAGATGCCCGACCTGAACGCTGGGTCCATCGAGGCCGCCATGAGTATGATCGCCGGGACTGCCCGCTCTATGGGCGTCGTGGTGGGCGACTAAAGGAGGGTTTGACACATGAGCAGAGGTAAGAAGTATGTAGACAGCGCCAAGCTCATTGACCGCGCTGCGCAGTACGATGTGGCCGAGGCCATGGAGCTGGTGGTCAAGACCGCTTCCGCCAAGTTTGACGAGACCGTGGAGCTCCACGTGAAGCTGGGTGTTGACTCCCGCCACGCCGACCAGCAGGTCCGCGGCGCCATCGTTCTCCCCCACGGCACGGGTAAGACCCAGCGGGTGCTGGTCTTCGCCAAGGGCGACAAGGCCGAGGAGGCCAAGGCCGCCGGCGCCGACTACGTGGGCGAGATGGATATGGTGGAGAAGATCCAGAAGGAGAACTGGTTCGACTACGACGTGGTCGTGGCCACTCCCGACATGATGGGCGTGGTGGGCCGTCTGGGTAAGGTGCTGGGCCCCAAGGGCCTGATGCCCTCCCCCAAGGCCGGCACCGTCACCCCCAACGTGACCCAGGCCGTCAACGAGATCAAGGCCGGTAAGGTGGAGTACCGTCTGGACAAGACCAACATCATCCACTGCCCCATCGGCAAGGTCTCCTTTGGCGCGAAGAAGCTCGCCGAGAACTTCAACGCCATCATGGGCGCCATCATCAAGGCGAAGCCCGCCGCCGCCAAGGGTCAGTACGTGCGCTCCTGTGTGTGCGCCGCCACCATGGGCCCCGGCGTGAAGCTGAACGCCGCGAAGTTGGTGTAATCAAATGCAGTCAAAACAGGGACAGCCAACGGCTGTCCCTGTTTTATCATATAGAAAGGGAAAATCCCTTGACAAATCAAGAAAAGATTGCTATAATTCCCTTTGTGTTCTGAGACAGCAGGTGCGAAAGCGTAAGTCCTGCCGAGAATACAGCAATAGAATGACCGCTTTTCTGTGCTGTTTTCGTGTGTTTGGAACACGAAAGCGGCATTTTTATTTGACGGAGGTGAATTAAGTATGCCCAACGCGAAGGTTTTAAGCGAGAAGAAGGCTGTGGTTGCCGCTCTGGAGGAGAAGCTGAAGAGCGCCGCTTCCGGTGTGCTGGTGGACTACAAGGGCATCACCGTGGCTGAGGACACAGAGCTTCGTGAGGAGCTGCGCAAGAACGGCGTGGACTATGGTGTGGTGAAGAACACCCTGGTCCGCTTCGCTCTGGACGACGCCGGGCTCAACGAGTTGGACGAGGTGCTCCACGGCACCACCGCTCTGGCGGTGAGCGCCGACGACCCCATCGCCCCCATGCGGGTGATCAACAAGTACTCCAAGAAGTTCAACGGCGAGAAGTTCATCATTAAGGCCGGCTTCATGGACGGTAAGGTCCTGCCCATCAACGACATCATGGCTCTGGCCGACCTGCCCTCCAAGGAGGTCCTGTTGGCCCAGATGATGGGGACCATGCTGGCGCCCATCACCAAGCTGGCCATTGTCATCAAGGCCATCGCTGAGAACGGCGGCGCTTCCGCCGCCGCCCCTGCCGCCGAGGCCGTGGAGGCCGCCCCTGCGGCTGAGGCTCCCGCTGAGGCCGCGCCCGCGGCCGTGGAGGAGACTCCCGCCGAGGCTCCCGCTGAGGAAGCCCCTGCTGCGGAGTAATTCCTATCAACACAAATACAATTCATTTAGGAGGTAAGTAAAAATGGCTAGCGAGAAGATCACCGCTTTGGTGGAAGAGGTCAAGGGTTTGACCGTTCTGGAGCTCAATGATTTTGTGAAGGCTCTCGAGGAAGAGTTTGGCGTGTCCGCTGCCGCTATGGCCGCTCCCGCCGCTGGTGGGGCCGCTGCCGGTGGCGCCGCCGCCGAGGAGAAGACCGAGTTCGACGTGGTTCTGGCTGATATCGGCGCCGAGAAGATCAAGGTCATCAAGGCTGTCCGCGAGATCACCGGTCTGGGCCTGGCTGAGGCCAAGGCTCTGGTGGAGTCCGCCCCCAAGGCCATCAAGGAGGCCGTTGGCAAGGACGACGCCGAGGAGATGAAGAAGAAGCTGGAAGAGGCCGGCGCCAAGGTGGAGCTCAAGTAATTCTACCGCTGCTTCTACACACTGTCACAAACAGGTCGCCCTGAGGGGCGGCCTGTTTTTTGCGCATAGGGACCCGTCTAGAGACGGGACGGCGCGCTAGCGCCGAAATTCGGAGCGCAGCGTAGAATTTGCGCAGGGGCGGCTTTGCCGACCCCGAGCATCATGATAAGGGCGGCCTGTTTTTATGTTGTGGGGAGCCCCGCCTTTTTGCCCTGTGTACTTGACATCAGGGGAGAAAATACCTATAATAATACGAACGACTGTCTGCCCTGGGTCGGGGTGCGTATATGATCAGAAAGGTGTGTTGATGGCTATGGCGAAGGAATTTAAGCTGAGCGCCCAGCGCCTGGAGGCGCTGAAGGAAGAGCTGAACTATTTGAAGACCGTGCGGGAAAAGGAGGTAGCGGAGCAGATCAAGGAGGCCCGTTCCTTTGGCGACCTGTCGGAGAACAGCGAGTATGACGAGGCGAAAAACGAGCAAGGCAAGCTCTACTCCCGCATCGCGGAGATCGAGAATATCCTGAGCAACCATGTGGTCATTGAGGATCATGAAAAGGACCCAGACGCGGTGCGCCTGGGCAGCCGCATTACCGTGCTGGACCTGGAGTTTAAGGAAGAGGAGACCTACCAGGTAGTGGGCTCTCAGGAGGCCGACCCCATGAACGGAAAAATCTCGGAGGAGTCTCCCTTTGGCCGGGCTCTGATCGGCCATAAGGTAGGGGAGAAGGTGACGGTGGAGTCTCCCAGCGGCCCCATTCGCTACGAGATCAAGAAGGTCACCCGCTAAGACACGCGGACGAGACGATAAAGGAGCGAGAAAAGATGGCCGAGGAAAACAAGAAGCAACCGCAACCCCAGGAGGTGCCGCTTTCTGAACTGCTGAAGATCCGCCGGGATAAGCTCAAGGAGCTGCAGGAGGCGGGGCAGGACCCCTTCCAGCAGACCAAATTCGACTGGAACGCCACCGCCCAGGAGATCAAGGACAACTTCGACGCCATGGAGGGCAAGCCGGTCAAAGTAGCCGGACGGCTCATGTCCAAGCGGGGCATGGGCAAGGTCTCTTTCTGCGATCTGCAGGACCGCTCCGGCCGCATTCAGCTCTACGCCCGTCAGGACGAAATGGACGAGGCGCTCTATAAGCGCTTTAAGAAGTATGACATCGGTGACATTGTCGGCGTGGACGGCGAGGTGTTCCGCACCCAGCGGGGAGAGATGAGCGTCCGCGTCAAGGAGGTGGTTCTCCTTTCAAAGTCTCTGCTACCCCTGCCCGAGAAGTTCCACGGCCTGCAGGATAAGGAACTGCGTTACCGTCAGCGGTATGTGGACCTCATCGTCAACCCCGAGGTGAAGAAAAACTTCCTTATTCGCTCCCAGTTTATCAAGCATGTGCGGGACTTTATGGATGGCCGCGGCTTTATTGAGGTGGAGACGCCAGTGCTCAACACCATCTCCGGCGGCGCCACCGCCCGGCCCTTCATCACCCACCACAACACGCTGGACATTGATATGTACATGCGAATCGCCACCGAGTTGCCGTTAAAGCGGCTCATCGTGGGCGGTATGGACCGGGTGTATGAGATTGGCCGTATCTTCCGCAATGAGGGCATGGACCCTAAGCACAACCCGGAGTTCACTACCATTGAGCTCTATCAGGCCTATGCCGACTTTAACGATATGATGGATCTCTTTGAGGACCTGCTGTCCTCCGCCGCCAAGAACATTCTGGGCACCTATGAGCTGGAGTGGCAGGGGGAGAAGCTGGACCTGACCCCCGGCTGGCCCCGCCTGCCCATGCACGAGGCGGTGAAGCAGTATACCGGCATCGACTTTATGTCTATCCGGAGCGACGAGGAGGCGGTGGCCGCCGCCAAGGCCATCGGCGTGGAGCTGCCCGAGACCGCCGACAAGACTTGGGGCAACGCCCTTTACGAGTGCTTTGACCAGCGGGTGGAGGAAAAGCTGATCCAGCCTACCTTTATCACCATGCATCCTGTGGATGTGTCGCCCCTGGCGAAGCGGTCGCCCAAGGATCCCCGGCTCACCGAGCGGTTTGAGCTGTTTATCTGCCACTCTGAGATGGGCAACGCTTTCTCTGAGCTCAACGACCCCATCGACCAGCGTGCGCGCTTCCAGAAGCAGGTGGAGCTGCGAGAAAAGGGAGACGACGAGGCAGGCATGATGGACGAGGACTTCCTCACCGCCCTGGAGTACGGCATGCCGCCCACCGGCGGCCTGGGCGTGGGCATCGACCGCTGTGTCATGCTTCTGACCGGGGCGGACTCCATCCGGGACGTGCTCTTGTTCCCGACGATGCGGCCTATCGACTAAGGGAAGGCTGCTCTGACAAAAAACGATGTGCAGCGGTCCACCGAGAAATCGGCGGACCGCTTTTTGTGTGGGGAGAGGAGCGGTGGAGGAGAGCCCCGGTTCTTGAGCAACATTCACCAAAAAGAAATAAAGAAATGGCAAAAAAACTAGTGCATTTTTGCATAAGCTGTGGTAGAATACTAACAGATGCCCATATGGATTGGAAGAAAAAGGATGAAAAAAGATGGGAGGGTGAAATGATGGAGTATAAGGGCTTACCGCTCAAGGGCGGCCATATACCGGAGCTGGACCGGGACTTTGTGCCGCTGGGTCTGTTCTTCTGCACCTACCAGGCGGAGGCGAAGCATCCCTTTGCCGTTGCGGTGGAAGGTGGCGGCGGTCAGGTCACCGTGTATGAGACCGCCTTGCGTGACCCAATGCTGGGCAGCGAGGCGGATCGGCTGTATGTGGACCGGCTGGTGAAATGCCTGCTGTGGATGTGGGGCGGCTGGAAGGTCACCATCTGCGGCAGCGACGCTGCTTGGGAGCAGCTTCGTCAGGCCTATGCCCCCGGAGGCTCCCGTGCCTTTGACGAGGACTTTATGAGCCGAGTGTATGAGCATCCCTTCCAGGTGGAGCGCTGCTCCTATGAGGATCGCCCCCGCAATGTGGGAGGGGGCGAAGGGATGGCGGGCAACCTGGAGGGTTGCCGCATTGGCATCGACCTTGGCGGAAGCAACATCAAGGTGAGCGCTGTTCAAGACGGCCAGACTGTCTGTAATGAATCCTTCCCCTGGCAGCCCAAGGTGGAAGCGGACCCCCAGTACCACTACGATCACCTGCGCGACGCGGTGAAGACCATGGCCGCCAAGCTGCCCAGGGTCGACGGCGTGGGCATCTCCTCGGCGGGGGTGTTTATTGAGAACCGCTGTATGGTGGCCAGCCTCTTTTTGGCAGTGTCCCGGGAGGACTTTGACCGCAAGAGCTGCAAGGACCTGTACATCCGGGCAGTGGCGGACGCGGTGGGTAAGGACGTGCCCCTGACCATCGCCAACGACGGCGACGTGACCGCCCTAGCCGGGTCCCTGGCCGGGATCGGCGGCGCATTGCTGGGGACCTCCCTGGGAACGGCGCAGGCAGGCGGCTATGTGACCGAGACTGGCGCGGTGACCGGCTGGCTCAATGAGTTTGCCTTTGTACCCATCGACGCCCGGGCGGACGTGGCCATCGACCCCTGGAGCGGTGATGGCGGCTGCGGGGTGAATTACTTAAGCCAGGACGGCACCATCCGTCTGGCCCCTCTGGCGGGGCTGGAGCCGGTGGGAGACGACCCTTCGGCGCAGTTCCGTTATCTGCGGGCGAAGGCGGAAGCGGGAGATGACCGGGGGATGGCTATTTACCGCACCATGGGCGACTATTTAGGCCACGCCCTGGCCATGTACGAGATGTTCTACTCCACAAAGCGCGTCCTGGTCATGGGCGGGGTGGCCGGAGGCCCCGGCGGAGACCTGATGCTGGCGCGGGCTAGGGAAGTGCTGAAGGAGGACTACGGTTCTACGCTCCAGGTGGACGCTCCGGACGAGAAGGTCCGCCAGCTGGGACAGAGCGTGGCGGCGGCGGCCCTTCCCCAAATCAAGTGCTGAGCGATCTGAACTTCCGACGTAAGATCATTTTGATAACATTTTATAAAAGGAGTGTTGGTTATGTCTATTTTGGTTTGCGGTGGTGCGGGGTATATCGGCAGCCACACCTGCGTGGAGCTGGTCAACGCGGGGTATGACATCGTGGTGGCGGACAACCTGAGCAACTCCAGCGAAGAGTCCATCCGCCGGGTGGAGAAGATCGTGGGCAAGAAGATCCCCTTCATTAAGGCGGAGCTGTGCCATGACGATGAGGTGGAGGCCCTGTTCCGGGACTACCCCGACATCGACGCGGTGATCCACTTCGCCGGTCTCAAGGCAGTGGGCGAGAGCGTGGCCAAGCCCCTGGAGTACTACTCCAACAATCTCATCAGCACCCTCTATTTGCTTCAGGCCATGCGCCGCCACGGGGTAAAGAACTTTGTGTTCTCATCCTCCGCCACGGTGTACGGCGATCCCGCCAGCGTGCCCATCCGGGAGGATTTCCCCACCGGCGGCACCACCAACCCCTACGGCACCTCTAAGCTGTTCCAGGAGAAGATCCTTATGGACATCTGCGCTGCCGATCCCGATCTGAACGTGGCCCTTCTGCGCTACTTCAACCCCATCGGTGCCCATGAGTCCGGCCTGATCGGCGAGGACCCCAACGACATCCCCAACAACCTGGTTCCCTATATCGCCCAGGTGGCGGTGGGCAAGCTGGAGAAGCTCCATGTGTTCGGCAACGACTATCCCACGCCAGACGGCACCGGCGTGCGTGACTACATCCACGTGGTGGACCTGGCCCTAGGGCATGTGGCGGCGCTGAAGAAGCTGGCGACCAACTGCGGGCTGTTCGTTTGCAACCTGGGCACCGGCAACGGCTACAGTGTGCTGGACGTGCTTCACGCCTATGAGAAGGCCTGCGGCAAGACCCTGCCCTATGTGATCGATCCCCGCCGACCTGGTGATATTGCCGAATGCTTTGCCGATCCCGCCAAGGCCCGGGACGAGCTGGGCTGGGTGGCCAAGTTCGGCATTGAGGATATGTGCGCTACCTCTTGGAAGTGGCAGAGCACCAACCCAAACGGCTATAAGGGCTAAAGAAAGCGTTTTTAGATAACAACAAGGGGGTATTACCATGAGCGTTTCCGACACGAAGCCAGTCCTGGTGGTCATGGCGGCAGGAATGGGCAGCCGTTACGGCGGCTTGAAGCAGATCGATCCGGTGGGCAACCACGGTCAGCTCATCATCGACTACTCGATTTACGACGCCCGCCGGGCGGGGTTTGAGACGGTGGTCTTTGTCATCAAACCCGAGATCGAGGCGGACTTCAAGGCGGCCATCGGTGACCGCCTTTCCCAGGTGATGGAGGTGAAATATGCCTACCAGCTGAAGGAGGACCTGCCCGAGGGCTACACCGTTCCCGAGGGGCGGACCAAGCCCTGGGGCACCGCTCACGCGGTGCTGGCCGCCCGGAAGGTGGTGGACGGTCCCTTCGCGGTGATCAACTCCGACGACTACTACGGGCCCGACGCCTACAAGGAAATTTACGACTACCTGCTCACCCACCCCGACGGGGACTACTACGAGTACGCTATGGTGGGTTATTTGCTGAAAAACACCGTCACCGAGCACGGTCATGTGGCCCGGGGCGTGTGCGTAGAGGATGAGGACCAGATGCTGGTGAGCGTCACTGAACGCACCCGCATCGAAAAGGGGGAGCAGTGTCCCCGGTATACCGAGGACGGCGGTGAGACCTGGACCGACCTGCCCAGCGACACCATCGTGTCCATGAACCTGTGGGGCTTTACCCGCAGCTATATGGACGAGGCGCTAAAGCGCTTCCCCGCCTTCCTGGACCAGGCACTGAAGAATGACCCCACCAAGGGCGAGTATTTCCTGCCCTCTGTGGTGAGTCAGCTGATCGCGGAAGGAAAGGCCCGGGTCAAGGTACTGCGCAGCAAGGACAAGTGGTATGGCGTTACTTATAAAGAGGACAAGGAGACCGTGGTGGCCGCCATTGCGGAAAAGACTGCCGCCGGGGTCTATCCCGACGATCTGTGGAGGTAAAAAGATATGTCAAACAAAGCAGAATTGCACCTGCAGGAGGCCCTTGCGGCTTATGACTTTGGGGGAGAGGTCACAGATGCTGCCCGCTATGGTTGCGGCCACATCAATGATACCTTCTGTGTGACCACTAAGCCCGGTAAACGGTACATTCTCCAGCGCATTTCCAGCGCGGCCTTTGCGCATCCCGAGCAGGTCATGAGCAATATCGCGGGCGTGACTGACTATCTGCGGGAGAAGATCGGAAAAGAGGGGGGAGACCCTGATCGGGAAACGCTTTCCATCCTCCGCACCAAGAGCGGCGATACCAGCTTTACAGATGGCGAGGGAGAGACTTGGCGTGTATTTCCCTTTATTGAGAACACCGATTGCCTGCAACAGGCGGATACCCCTGAGCTCTTTGAGGCGTCCGCCCTGGCCTTTGGCAGTTTCCAGCGGATGCTGTCCGACTATCCTGCCTCGACCCTCTTTGAGACCATTCCCCGTTTCCACGACACGGTGGACCGTTTCGCTAAGTTCAAGGCAGCTTTGGAGAAGGACGTGATGGGGCGGGCCAAGGAGGTTGGGCCTGAGGTGGAATTTGTACTGGCCCATGAGAAGGACTGCGCCGTGTGCATGGACGCTCTCCACGCCGGCAAGTTGCCCTTGAAGGTCACCCACAACGACACCAAGCTCAACAACGTCCTCATCGACACCGCCACCGGCAAGGGCATCTGCGTCATTGACCTGGATACCGTGATGCCAGGCCTGTCCATCAACGACTTTGGAGACTCCATCCGCTTTGGCGCCAACCACTCCGCCGAGGACGAGAAGGATCTGACCAAGGTCAACTTTGATCTTCCGCTGTTTGAGGTCTACACCCGAGGTTTCCTGAAGGGCTGCGGCGGCGTTCTGACCCCGGCGGAGATCGAGTATCTGCCCTGGGGAGCCAAGCTGATGACCCTGGAGTGCGGCATCCGCTTCCTCACCGACTATTTGGACGGCGACCACTACTTTGCTATCCACCGTCCCGAGCACAACCTGGACCGCTGCCGCACCCAGTTTAAGCTGGTCAGCGATATGGAGAAGGTCTGGGACAAGATGTTGGCTATTGTTCACAAATACGCTTGACATTTTCGTTGGCTGTATGTTACAATTACCATAATTAGGCCGAGTGGAGCTACTCCATGACCTACATAGCTTCATTTCCGCCATAAAAAAGGAGGAGACATGGTTCCGCCGGGCCGGCGGTGCGGCAGCGTGGAGACCTGTCGTAACGTGCCGGGAGTTCTGCTCTCCCGGTCACAAGGAGGCAGACGCAGAGGCGTTGCTTCTACGGCTCATGCACATGGCAACTGTATCGTTAAAGGGCATCAAGAAGGTCTACGACAACAAGGTGACCGCGGTCCACAGCTTTGACCTGGAGATCTCCGACAAAGAGTTCATCGTTCTGGTCGGTCCCTCTGGCTGCGGCAAGTCCACCACCCTTCGCATGGTAGCTGGTCTGGAGGAGATCTCCGACGGCGACCTGTTCATCGGTGGCCGCCGGGTCAACGATGTGTCCCCCAAGGATCGGGACATCGCCATGGTATTCCAGAACTACGCGCTCTATCCCCACATGACGGTTTATGAGAACATGGCCTTCGCCCTGAAGCTGCGCAAGCTGCCTAAGGACGAGATCGACAAGAAGGTGCGGGAGGCTGCCAAGATCCTGGACATCACCCAGTACTTGGAGCGCAAGCCCAAGGCTCTGTCCGGCGGCCAGCGCCAGCGCGTGGCCATCGGTCGCGCCATTGTTCGCGATCCCCAGGTCTTCCTGATGGACGAGCCGCTGTCCAACCTGGACGCCAAGCTCCGCAACCAGATGCGCGCCGAGATCATCAAGCTCCGCCAGCGCATCAACACCACCTTCATCTATGTCACCCACGACCAGACCGAGGCTATGACCCTGGGCGACCGCATCGTCATCATGAAGGACGGTTACATCCAGCAGATCGGCACGCCTCAGCAGGTCTTTGAGCATCCCGCCAACCTGTTTGTCGCCGGCTTCATTGGCACGCCGCAGATGAACTTCTTCGACGCCACCCTGGAGAAGAGCGGCGATACCTACTCCATCAAGTGCCTGGGCGCTGTGATGGCGCTCTCTCCCGAGACCCAGGCCAAACTGAAGGAAAACAATGTGGCAGACGGCCAGGTGACCGTTGGTATCCGTCCCGAGCACATCGTCTTCGCCAACGAGGCCGGTCCCCACACCTTGACCGGTACGGTGGATGTGTCCGAGATGATGGGCAGCGAGCTACATCTCCATGTGGCGGTGCAAGACGGCATCGACGTGGTGCTCCGCGTGCCTACCACTGATCTTCCCAAGGAGTGGAAGGCAGGCATTCCCTTCGGCACCCAGGTCCACTTCACCTTCCGTGAGGATTTGATCCACCTGTTTGACCCCGCTTCCACCAACAACCTTATCCCATTCATCTCCCAAGCCGCTCGCACCGAGGAGCAGGACCTGGCCCAGAAGAGAGTGTAAGTGCTGAACGACAACGTGAAAGAGGCCGCTCGATGACGAGCGGCCTCTTTTTGTGTGAAGTTTTACACCTTGACGAAGCTGAGGGCTTGTAAAGGGCTACGCATTTACGGGGTCTGCGTCCTTCACGTGACAGAGCTTGCGGTATTCCAGCGGGCTCATTTTCTCCGCCCGGCGGAAGCTTTGGGAAAAGTAGCTGGGGGAGGAGAAGCCCAGCATGTGGGAGATCTGGCTCAGGGAGTGGTTGGTGCGGCTGAGCAGATATTTGCTCTCCTGGAGCCGCCGGGAGATCAGATAACTGATGGGGGAGACACCATATTCCCGGGAAAAGGTGTGGACCAGATAGTATTTGTTGATATGTACCAGATCGGACAGCTGGGAAAGGGTGATGTTTTCCTTAAAGTGGCTGTCGATGTACCGCCGGACCAGAGCGCATTCCTTACTGGAATATCGTCCGTTGGAGACGGAGGAGAGCTCGACCCGGCGGCCCAGGCGGACCGTAAGGATCTCCAGAATGTTTTGGCAGATCAGCTCGTAGCCCTCCTGCTTTCCTTCCGCCTCCCGCAAGAGAGAGTGGAGGTTGGGGAGGATGTCCTCCCGCTGCCCCTGAAAGGACATCAGGCAGTAACGGCTATCTTCCTCTTGAGGCGAGGTAAATTCCAACCCCTCGATGCCAAGGACGATATATTCCAGCGGGCGGTTGTCCCGGCTGAGCTCGGTGTGCTCCACGTTGGGGTTAATGACAACCAGGTCATCGGCGCCCACAGGGAACAGGTGGCCCTCCACATGGAACTGTCCCGCACCGCTGACCACGTAGAACAGCTCGGTACAGTCATGGGCGTGGATGGAGCTGTGCCAGTCGCCGCCGTATTGCGCGGAGCTGACGTACAAGAGCTTGCAGGGCGGCTGGCCGCCGCGGATGGTCTCCGCTTCAAAGTCCAGCAGATATCGTTTGGAGCTCAAGGCCGACACCTCCCGGGTTTATGGATGTTGCTGCACATGTTGTTGTTATTATAATACGGAACCACGCAAAGCGCAACATATAAAAAGAGGGACCAGGAGAGGAAAGAGCGGCGAAAATGACCAGTCAAGCAGGGCGCGGAAGGAGAATAATACGCGGTTGGTGTAAAATGCACAAAAACTGACCCAGAAAATCGACTGAAATGTTATTTATCGCCATAAAAAACAATATACTTAAAAGACAGCGCAAGAAAACGATTGATTAGAACGCAGAAAAGACTATACTAAAAATAACACTTCGGCGGAGCATATTTGCCGAGGCAAAAGCACGAAAAACATAGTAGGAGGTAATTGAAGAAATGAAAAAGAAGATCCTTGCACTGGGCTTGGTCCTGGTCATGCTCCTGGCTGTCCTGGCCGGTTGCACCAAGACCCCTGTCGAGCCCACCGCCCCCGCGACCGATCCCGTGGTGGATCCCACCGACACGCCCGTCGAGCCCCCCGTTGACGGCAAGCTGCTGGAGGGTCAGTCCCTGAAGGTCGCCGCCATCGAGACCGCTTACGGCTCCGAGGTCTGGCAGGAGGTCTGCGACGCCTTCGCCGCTGAGACCGGCGCCAACGTCACCCTGGTCACCAACAAGAATCTGGAGGACGTCATCGATCCCCAGATGCAGGCTGGCGATTATCCCGACGTTGTCCACCTGGCTACCGGCCGTGAGAAGGGCCTGACCGAGCAGTTCATCAAGGAGAAGCTGCTCACCGACCTGACCGACGTGCTGGACATGACCGTTCCCGGCGAGAGCGCCAAGGTCTCTGACAAGATCGTCGGCGGCTTCACCGACACCAGCGTCACCAACCCCTATGGCGACGGCCACACCTACCTGGCTCCCATGTTCTACAGCCCCTGCGGCCTGTTCTACAACGCCGGCCTGCTGGAGGAGAAGGGCTGGACCCTGCCCACCACCTGGGACGAGATGTGGGCTCTGGGCGAGACCGCCAAGGCTGAGGGTATCTACCTGTTTACTTACCCCACCACCGGCTACTTCGACGCCTTCTTCTATGCTCTGATGTACTCCGTGGGCGGCCCCGACTTCTACAACAAGGCTCTGGCCTATGAAGAGGGTATCTGGGACACCGATGCCGGCAAGCAGTGCTTCGAGATCGTTGCCAAGCTGGCTTCCTACACCAACCCCAAGACCCCCGCTCAGGCCAACGACTCTGACTTCACGAAGAACCAGCAGCTGGTTCTGGACAACGAAGCCATCTTCATGCCCAACGGCACTTGGATCGTCGGCGAGATGGCCGAGTCCACCCGCGCTGACAACTTCAAGTGGGGCATGTGCCCGCTGCCCGCTGCCAAGGCTGGCGGCAACGGCGCCAGCTACTGCTGGCTGGAGCAGGCTTGGATCCCCGCTGAGGCCGCCAACCAGGACGCCGCGAAGGCTTTTGTGGCCTTCCTGTACAGCGACAAGGCCTGCGAGATCTTCGCCAAGGTCGGCGCCATTCAGCCCGTTGCCGGTCAGACCGACAACCTGGAGGGCGACAACAAGATGTTCTATGCCATCTATGACAACGGCGCCGATGCCGCCATGGGCAACTTCGCCGCCTATGATGACACCGCCGGTCTGCCCAGCGTCCGCGAGGCTTACTTTGATCCCGTGAACGGCCTGGTTGCCGGCACCACCAGCGTTGAGTCCTGGATCGACGGCGTGAAGTCCGCTACCGACGCTTTCCGCGCTAACCTCATTGGCTAAGAGCCAAAGCTCGTAACGTTCGCTTAGTAGGGCGGCGGTGAGTGGTTCCTACTGCTCACCGCCGCTTTATTATTTATCCCCGCACCGCGATTCCTATTACAAGAAAGGAGATGAGTGCAGTATGCGTAGCAACAAGCGGCGCATCGGTTTTATTTGCTTGTGCGTGGTCCCTGCTTCGGTCCTGTTCTTTTTGTTCATGCTTTTGCCTACCTTCAATGTGTTCCGTTATTCGCTCTACAAGTGGGGAAGGTCGGAAAGCACCTTCATTGGATTTAAGAACTTCGTGGATCTGTTCACAGGCTTTTCGTCGAAAAACTTCATTCAGTCACTGCAGAACACGACCTTGATCATCGTTGTTGTGACCATCATTACCTTCTTCTTTGCCATTGTCTTTGCGGCGATCCTGACCCGTGAGAAGCTGAAGGGGCAGAATTTCTTCCGCGTGATCTTTTACATCCCCAATATTCTTTCTGTAACGGTCATCGCGGGCGTTTTCAGCGCCATCTATGCAAAGGACGCCAATGAAGGCCTGCTGAATGCGATCCTCTCCTTCTTCAAGGGGGAGTTGGTGGCGCTGGGCTGGAAATTCGAGTTGGCTATGGTCAGCTTGATCATCGCCATGGTCTGGCAGGCAATTGGCTATTACATGGTCATGTACATGTCCTCCATGTCCGCCGTTTCCCTCAGCCTCTATGAGTCTGCCGGACTGGACGGCGCGGGCCGTCTCAAGCAGTTCTTCCAGATCACCCTGCCCTTGATCTGGACTAACCTCCGCACAACCCTTACTTTCTTCATTATCTCTACCATCAATATGGCCTTCCTCTTTATCCGCGCCCTGTGGGGCACTGCCAACCTCAGCGGCACGAGCCTGGACAATTTTACCACGCTGAACTATATGGCGACGATGAAGGGCCGTGGTATGCAGATGGCCGTCGGCGTTGTCATTTTCCTGTTCTCCTTCCTGCTGTCCGCTCTGGTGAGCAAGGTCACCAAGCGCGACGTGCTGGAAGTGTAAGGGGGTGCTGACATGAGTAACACAACTACGACCACAAACGTGGCGGCGAAGGACCTGAAGAAGGCTCAGAAAGCGGAGACCCTCTACAAGGTCTTTATCTACGTCGTTTTGGCGTTGCTTGCGATCTCTATCATCGTCCCCCTGGTGTGGGTGTTCCTGGCGTCCCTGAAGACTCAGGCGGAGTTCTCCGGCAACCCCTGGGCCCTGCCCACGGAGTTCGTTACCAAGGGCTTCTGGTTTACCAACTTCAAGCAGGCGTGGGTAGAGGCGAAGATGGGCTCCGCCATCCTCAACTCTGTCATTGTGACCGCCCTGGGCCTGCTGTTGCTGCTGGTGGTGGCTCTGCCCGCGGCATACGCCCTGTCCCGCATGGAGTTCCACGGCCGCAAGATCCTGAACGTCTGCTTCACGGCGGGCCTGTTCATCAACATGAGCTATATCGCCATCCCGATCTTCCTGGAGCTGGACGCCTTCAACGGCTGGTTTGAGGGGCTGACCAAGATCTCCGGCTTCTTCACCAACAATTTGGTGATGACGGCGGTGATCTATGCCTCCACGGCCCTGCCCTTTACCATCTACCTGCTCTCTGGCTACTTTGCCACGTTGCCCCACGATTTTGAGGAAGCGGCCTACATCGATGGCGCGGGCTATGTCAAGACCATGGTGAAGATCATCTTCCCCATGGCCAAGCCCTCTATTATCACCGTCATCCTCTTTAACTTCCTCTCCTTCTGGAACGAATTTATTGTAGCCATGACCATCATGCCCGATGAGAAGAAGTACACGCTTCCCGTGAACCTGGTCATCAACCTGACTACCGGCAGTCACGAGGCGGCGAACCTGGGCCGTCTGTACGCCGGCCTGGTGCTGGCGATGTTGCCTGTCCTGATCCTGTATGTCTGCGTGCAGAAGCAGCTGACCAAGGGCATGACCGTCGGCGGACTGAAAGGTTAAGGTGAGCGACTATGATCAAATTCTGGAAAGAACACACCACTCTGCGGGTGGTTTTGATCGCCGTGGCCTTTTTTGTGGGGCTGTTTCTGGTCTTCTTCGGATGGAAGAACATGCCCGGCACCATTCCCGGTCTGGCGGTGATGTTCGTAGGGCTGGCGTTCCTGCTCTTTGCCCTCTGGCTCTACAATAAGCCCTTCCAAGACCCCAAGACGCCCCCCGCAAAAAAGAAAAAATAAGCATAGCTTCGCCCTTTAGGAGGAAGATTCATGAGTGAAAATCAACCCAAACGGGGATTTGTTACCATCCCCACCGACGTAGACGTTGTCCCTGAAACGCTGGCTCTTTTGGAGCGCTGGGGCGCGGATGCCATCCGTGACTGCGACGGCACCGACTATCCCGAAGAGCTCAAGAGCGTAGACGCGAAGGTCTACTCTACCTACTACACCACGCGTAAGGACAACGCCTGGGCCAAGGCGAACCCAGATGAGGTGCAGCAGTGCTACATCATGACGG
>ERZ779633.29-NODE-29-length-80677-cov-20.765585_pt1 | contig 80677 bp, 83 predicted proteins | sample MGYA00514195_ERZ779633 | MGnify/ENA primary metagenome ERZ779633 (study PRJEB29562, sample SAMEA4376707) | mouse gut metagenome | isolation source: Cecum | study: EMG produced TPA metagenomics assembly of the A DSS colitis mouse model was used to assess the...
ACAGAGCCCTTGGGGGCGTTTTTCAAACCCCCACTTGAAGTGGGGGTTGGTGATTAGTATTCATCTGGGAATACCAAGATGGTAGGCGGTTAACCCTCTCTGGAGGGATTGATTTCAGTGCTTGGCTTATGACTGATCTGTTTCGGTCTCGGATACGCCATCAGTAACTCCTATTGGGCATCTGTTAGCGCAGATGTCCTTTTTTATGTTCAATATACTGCAATCTCCAAAGTGACGCAAGAATTTTTAGTGGCGATCCGGTTTGGTTCGAGTAGGGATTAGCAGGATAGCATCCTACGTTGTGACAGTATTATGGACGGTTAGAAACCTGTAAAAATTTACACAGATTTTACATAAATCATCTTTTAGATTTTACATAGACTGGATATCATTTGGCTATAAGAAAATTCTTTGGGGAGGGTTATAGTCAAATGGATTTCTTCGGATTGCTGACAATGGTTGGCGGACTGGCATTATTTCTATATGGAATGAAAACGATGGGAGATGCCCTGTCCAGGATGGCAGGCGGCAGGTTGGAGCAGGTACTGGAGCGTATGACGAATAATTCCGTAAAGGCTGTCCTGCTTGGGGCAGGCGTGACAGCGGTGATTCAGTCTTCTTCTGCTACGACGGTTATGGTAGTGGGGTTTGTTAATTCTGGTATTATGAAACTGTCACAGGCGGTGGGTGTGATTATGGGTGCAAACATCGGCACCACAGTTACCTCGTGGATTCTAAGCCTTTCCGGTATCGAAAGCGGGAATTTCTTTGTAAAACTGCTGAAGCCCTCGTCTTTTTCCCCGGTATTGGCACTGATCGGTGTGGTACTGGTAATGTTTATTAAAAATACGAAAAAGAATGATGTGGGAACGATTCTAATTGGGTTTGCGGTGCTTATGTTTGGAATGGATACCATGAGCGGCGCTGTAAAGCCGCTTGCAGATGTACCGGAATTTACCTCACTGTTTACAGCCTTTGAAAACCCTCTTTTAGGTTTGATAGTCGGAGCGGTTTTAACGGCAGTGATTCAGAGTTCTTCTGCTTCTGTCGGTATTTTGCAGGCGATGTGCGCTACCGGAAGCGTAACGGTGGGGGCAGCGCTTCCGGTGATCATGGGGCAGAATATCGGAACCTGTGTCACAGCTTTACTTTCTGGCGTCGGGGCAAACAGGAATGCAAGACGGGCATCTTTGGTACATCTTTATTTTAACCTGATAGGAACATTTGTGTTTATGGCAGTATTTTATACCGTGAATCATTTTGTTCAGTTTGATTTTATGTCAGGTACGGCAAACGGTGCAGTCATTGCTGTGATACATAGCGTGTTTAACATTGCCGCGACAATCGTACTGCTTCCTGCTTCCGGACTGTTGGTAAAACTTGCATATGTTACTATTTCACAGTCAGAGGGCGAAACACAGGAAACGTCAGGAAGAGTGCTGGACGAAAGATTTTTGGAAAGACCTGCGTTTGCAGTCGCACAATGTAAAAATGCGGTGTGTGATATGGCACAGCTTGTCTTAAAGGCAATGAGTTTATGTGTATTTATACAGGAAAAATATGATGAAAATGCGGTGCAGACAGTTATGAAAATTGAGCAGGAGGTAGATGTCAGAGAGGATGAGTTATCATCCTACTTGACAGAACTTTCCACAAAGCCGCTCTCTGAACGGGACAGTAAAACCATCAATCAATTCAGCAGATGCATTACGGATTTTGAAAGGATATCCGATTATACAAAGGGCATCGCATTCGCACAAAAGAAGCTGTATAAAGGAAAAGAAAAATTTTCAAAAAATGCGGCTGCCGAAGCAAGGTTGATTTATGAGGCAACTCTCGAAACTGTGGAATGTATGGTTTCAGGTTTTATACACGGGGACAAAGAGATAGCGTTTCGTGTTGATCCGCTTGCCGATGTGATCAGCCGGATAAAAAAAGAGATCCGAAAGAACCATAACAAGAGGCTGGAAAAGGGGAAGTGCTCCGTGGAGCTTGGTATGGCGCTTACAGATATGGTTACTTCCCTGGAGCGTATTGCGAAGCATTGTTCCAACATAGCAGAAGAACAGATGGCATCCGAAACAGACCAGCACGCATTACATCAGTATGCACGGAGTGTCAAAGACAGGGACGAGTTGTATAAGGAACTGTTTGAAGGATATACAGAAAAGTATTCGTTGGAAAAAACTTGAGGAAATATAGATTATCCGTATAATGTAACTATGTAGAGGTAATGTTGAAAAATAATTATGTTCAGGCACAATTTTGTAAAAAGCATGGTTTAAGAAATATCGGAAATGGGAGTCAGCGCTTATGTCATTGATTTATATTTTAGAAGATGATAAAAATATTCAGGAGATAGAACGTTATGCCATAAAGGGAAACGGATATGATGTGTGTGCGTTTGATGACGCAGGGGCTTTTGACAGGGGAATGCAGGAAAGGAAGCCGGATTTACTGCTTCTTGATGTCATGCTGCCGGGGGAGGACGGACTGTCTGTGCTGAAAAGACTCCGTTCAGATAATGATACGAAAGAATTGCCCGTCATACTTGTGACAGCGAAAGATTCAGAAATAGATACCGTCAGGGGACTTGACCTGGGGGCGGATGACTACATCACAAAACCATTTGGCGTGATGGAACTTATGTCACGCATTAAGGCGATTATGCGGCGTGTCAAACCAACGGGCGATGACGTGGTCTTAAAATACAAAAATATATATCTGGATCAGGACAGGCGGATCTGCCTTGTGGATGAGGAAAACGTGGAACTGACGTTCAAGGAATATGAGCTGCTCCGGCTGTTTCTTTGCAATCTGGGTATTGTACTGACAAGGGAAGTGATTATGGATACGGTTTGGGGGACGGATTTTGCGGGGGAGAGCAGAACCATCGACATGCATATCAAAACACTCCGCAGAAAGCTGAAAGAAGCGGGCAGCCTGATTATTACTGTGAGGAATGTGGGGTATAAGCTGGAATGAGGCAGAAAATAAACAGACGGTTTACCGTCATTGCGCTTTTTTCCGTTGTGATCACCACGGTTGTCATGACTGCGGTGTTCTATTCACAGCTAAAAAAACAGGTTTTTTCTGATCTGGCGGTTGTGGCAGATTTACTGATTGACGAAGGCTCCTATGACAGGAAAACGGACAATTTAAGAATTACTTTGATAGATACAGACGGTAAGGTTTTGTTCGACTCCACGGTAGACGGGCAGTCGCTTGCCAACCATCTGGACAGGCCGGAAATTGCAGAGGCGCTTTCTTCCGGAATCGGTATGGGGATAAGGAAGTCGGATACCCTGTCGGAGAGTGTATTTTATTATGCCCAAAAACTGGATAACGGGCAGGTACTCAGAGTAGGCAGGGAGACGCACAGCGTCGTGGCCGTTCTTTTGTCCGCCCTTCCAATGGTGCTGACAACTGCTCTGGTTCTTGCAGCCATCTGTCTGATGGTGTCGCACTACCTTACTTCTGCCATTGTGAAACCGATAGATGAAATGGCGGGGGATATGGAACATATTGATGAGGGGAAAAGCTATCCGGAGTTGATTCCGTTTACAAGAAAAATCCGCGTACAGCATGAGGAAATCCTGTCTGCCGCAAATATAAGGCAGGAATTTACCGCCAATGTAAGCCATGAACTAAAAACCCCCCTTGCGGCAATATCAGGGTACGCAGAACTTATGGAGGCAGGACTTGTAGATGATAAAGAGATGAAGCGCTTTTCGGGAGAAATCCGAAAAAGCGCGGCAAGATTGCTTACTCTGATCAATGACATTATTAAGCTTTCACAATTGGATGCAGGAAATGCAGAAGATATCCTTGATGTGGTAAATTTGGCGGAAATTATAAAAGAAAGTGTGGAGATGCTCTCTTTTGGAGCGACGAAAAATAGCATTGATGTAGTGTATGAAGGAGATGACAGGGCGGATGTCCATATCGGAAAGGAACTTGCACAGGAACTTGCCTACAATTTGATTGAAAATGCCATCCGATATAACAAACCGGGCGGCAAAGTGATTGCAAAAGTGCAAAAAGAGGGAACGCAGATTATCTTTTCGGTAGAGGATACCGGTATTGGCATTCCACTGGAGCATCAGGAGAGAATTTTTGAGCGCTTTTACCGGGTGGATAAGAGCAGGTCGAAGGAACTTGGAGGTACGGGCCTTGGGCTTGCGATTGTAAAGCATATCTGTAACTTGACAGACGCGGATGTGAACCTGATGAGTAAGCCGGGAGTCGGGACGAAGATAGTTATTGTCTGGGGCAGGGGCAGTATTTGAAAATGGGAGATATATTCACGACAGGGTTAACTACGCTGTTACGGAAGCACGTCTGGAGATTGATAAGGAGAAAAAGGTGATGACCGTAGGGTTTACGATGCTTATCAAGGGGCGGCCTGTTGCTGCTTGGATATTTGGGATATTTCATTTATTTACTGTGAATCATAATCTTTGGGGAGTGTGTGAAACGTGCCAGGTAATGGCAGGAAATGATGCATAGTGCATTGTAAAAAAAGAAAGTGATGGAAACATATGCAAAAGAAACTAATTTTGGTTACTTCGCCGCCGGCAAGCGGCAAAACATATATTTCAAAACTGCTGGCAAAGCGGTTGAAACATGTAGTGTATTTGGACAAGGATACCCTTATTACGCTGTCAAAACATATATTTGCAGTGGCCGGGCAGCCGTTTGACCGCAGCAGTGATTTCTTTGAACAACACATCAGGAATCCGGAATATGACTGTATTGTGGCGTTGGCACTGGAAGCTTTGGATTATGAAGATATTGTACTCATAAATGCTCCTTTTACCAGAGAAATCAGGGATATGGAGTATATCTTGAATTTGAAAGATAAACTGAGTGAAAAAAATGCCAATCTTGTAGTTGTCTGGGTGGAGACATCCCCGGAGGTTGTACATGAGCGCATGATCCTCAGAAATTCGGAACGCGATACATGGAAGCTGGCGCACTGGGACGAGTACCTTGCGGAATGTAATTTTAATATTCCGTCTAATTTGGATGATCCGAAGATCAAGGACGATCTTCTAATCATAAAGAATGATAATCAGCATGAACTAGAGGCTTCCATGAAAGATGTGCTGGATATTTTGGAAGACAATGTATGATGGAGGGAGGTGTGCAAAATGGTAATTGGCAGAGTTTCAGGCAACATAGAGGCTTTGGCTACAGCGTTTAATCCTTATAAAGAAGCAGTGGAGTTGGCGGAACAGCAGATGGATGAACTTGCGGATGACCTTGTTCGAGATACTTATGAAACAACAATGAAGCCGGATGATTATGTTTATCCAAGCGAGAACTATAATGATATTATGAAAGTCAGTGCTGGAGAACATTCTTCATCATCGAACAATAACAGCCGGCACAACAGCAGTAATAGATTTTAATACAATCCATTATATTTGGGTGGTGGATAATCCATTTCATAGTTTCGGCACAAATCAATAAAGGCTTTCGCTGATGAAGTAAGAAATTTTTCTTTATGATAAACGATATGGAACTTTCGCTTGAAACTAAGTCCGTTTACACGGACAGCAACAACAAGCCCACGTTCTATCGGCCCGATCACCATTCGATGTGGCAATACGGCAATCCCAAGCCCGTTAATAACAGCATTAACTAAAGCCGTGGTACTCGTGGCTTCCCAGACAGGGGAAACAGAAAACCCTGCAGTTTCAATTACCTGTTCAAAGGTTTCACGTGTGCCGCTTCCATGCTCACGAAGAAGAAAATTCTGTTGGCGAAATTCTTCAACAGTAAGCAACTGTCCCGGATAAAAACCACTGTTTGCAGGGCAGATAACAGTCAGATTGTCTTCCATATATTCCTCTGAAACAAAAGTTGGTGTATGGGAAATACCCTCAATCAGTATAAAATCCAGCTCATTGTTCAATATTTTCTGTTCCAACTGTTCTGATGGACTGATGGTTACTTTTACCTCTGTACCGGGATAACGATTATAAAATGCTTTTACATAGTAAGGAAGAAACTGCGAACCAATCGTTATGCTTGCCCCGATTCTTATAATTCCAAAAGTATCCCAGTCTTTCATTCCTTTTTCCATATCGTCAAACATGGAGGCGATATGGACAGAATACTCACAAAAACGTTGCCCTGCTTCTGTGATTTTAAGCCTTTTTCCGATTCTGTCAAATAGAGCTACGCCATAATACTGCTCTAATTCCTTGATAGCAAGGCTTACTGCGGGCTGTGACATGTGGAGTTCTTCGGCAGCTTTTGTTGTATTGAAATCATTTTTGCAGACCGATAAAAATATTTTCAAGTGCCGTATTGTCATATTTTATCCCTACCTTATATAGATTTACTTATTATATATATAAAATTATATTATTTCCTTTATTAAAAAGCAAGTAATATGATTATGTGCATAAGGAGGGAAGCACATTGAAACAAAAAACATTTATAAAGCTGTTTTTATCTACTTTTCAGTTAAGTGCCTGTACATTTGGTGGTGGATTTGTAATGATACCTTTAATGCAGAAAAGATTTGTTAATGAGCTGCACTGGATAGAAGAACAGGAAATGATGGACTTGACAGCAATCGCACAATCCTCACCCGGTGCAATCGCTGTCAATGCGTCTATTCTTCTAGGATATCATGTGGCAGGGGTGATTGGGGCTTTGATAACGGTATTGGGAACCTTACTGCCACCACTCATCATTATCTCTGGCATTTCCTTTTTCTATACTGCATTTCGCGATAATACGATTGTCAACATGGCAATGACAGGCATGCTTGCAGGAGTAGCTGCCGTAATTTGTGATGTAGTAATTACAATGGGTAAAAACATTTTCCCCCCAAAACGGGTTCTGCCGATTGTTGTTTTGTTTGCGTCTTTTGTTGCTGTCCGTTTCATGAAAATCAACATTATACTGATTATTCTAATCTGTGCCATAATCGGTTCAGTTGATACTTTGTATCTTGGCAGGAAAGGGAGGCGGGCATGATTTATTTGGAACTGCTGTGGAGTTTTTTTCAAATTGGGTTGTTTAGTATAGGCGGTGGTTATGCTGCCGTGCCACTGATTCAAAATCAAGTTGTTGATGTTCACCCGTGGTTGACTATGACTCAATTTGCAGATATTATGACGATTGCGGAAATGACACCGGGTCCGATTACCATCAATTCAGCAACCTTTGTAGGAATTCAGGTTGCAGGAATTTCGGGAGCAGTTATAGCCACCGTAGGTTGCATTCTCCCATCTTGCGTAATTGTAATGACACTTGCCTATATTTATTATCGCTTTCGTGGACTAAAAGTGGTACAGGGGGTGCTTGCAGGTCTTCGCCCTGCTGTTGTAGCCATGATTGCGTCTGCCGGTATTACCTTAGTCATCATGTCTTTCTACGGGGAAAGAACCCTGCCGGTTGATTTGAGTGGAATCAACATAATTTCCGTAATGATTTTTGCCGTTGGCTTTTTAGTTTTGAGGAAATGGAAAGTAAATCCCATTTATGTGATGTTGGGGGCAGGTGTAGCCGGAGTATTGTTGTATTCCAATGTTTGATACAGGGAGGTATAACATGAAGTACATAATGAAAGCAGGAACTTTATACTTCAATGATATAGTATCAGCCCGAATAAAAGGCGTTTTTATAGGTTCGGGAAAAAAGATATATTCTGCAAACGATTCAATACTTATGCACACGGATATAGCAAACTTAGAGGTTCCACCCAATGAAGCGGGGAATGTACGTTACCGTCAATATATCTTGTTTGAATTTTTAGTAGTTTGAAAGAGGTGATATAATTGCAACCATACATGATAAAAAATCTATTTGGAATAGAGGGCTGGAATATTGCATGGTATGGTGTGATTATCAGTATAGGCATATTCCTTGGTCTTGCATTGGCATTATACAGGGCAAAAAAATGTAATGTAAATCCGGAACTGATTGATGATTTTATATTGATTGCCCTGCCAGTTGCAATTATCTGTGCCCGTGCATATTATGTGATTTTTGAATGGGAAAAATACGCAAATAATCCAATTAAGATTTTTGCGATTTGGGAGGGTGGACTGGCAATTTATGGCGGTGTTTTGGGTGGGCTTTTGACTGCAACTATATTTTGCAAATGCAAAAACTTCCCCCTGCTTTATTTTTTGGACTTGGTAATTCCAAGTTTGGTACTCGGTCAAGTGATTGGGCGGTGGGGCAATTTTACCAATCAAGAAGCATTTGGAAATATTGTTATAGATTCTGCCAAGCAGTTTTTCCCCTATGCTGTATTTGTTGAAGAATTAGGGGAATGGCACCAAGCTACATTTTTTTATGAAAGTATGTGGAACTTGTGTCTGCTGATAATCATGCTAATTGTAAGCAGAAGTCCGCACAAAAGAGGGGTGCTATTATGCCTGTATTTTGCAGGCTATGGAGCAGGACGCTTTTTGATTGAAGGCTTACGGACAGACAGCCTATATATACTTCCGGGACTTAGGGTATCACAGATATTATCGTTGCTATTAGTGGTTGTTGGCTTTATACTGTGGTACTTCAAAATACGAAACCAAGAATCACAAAAGTAGTCACCCAAAAAGTAAACTATTAAAACCAGCCGAACCAGCCAGCATTTTTTGACTTAGTTAGCATGATTTATTTTGAGTTTTCTACAAAAAATTTACAAACACACTTGACAATGCTTCAATGAGGAGGAAGTCGGGCAGGCGGTCAGGGAAGCAATTGACGAAGGAATCATAAGGCGCGAAGATGTTCTTGTTACGACAAAAATTTATCCGGGTGACGAAATGAAACATCCGGGCGAACCATCAGCGGAAGAACCGGACGGGGCAGAGACAAAAGCACTGGTCGTAGGATGGCCCAAGGCATGGGCGGCGTTCAAAATGGCAAAGGAAGTCTGGACGGAGGAAACTGCCTGTTATGAATGAGAAATGATAAACTCATTTGTATCAGCTAAAACTTTACAAAGGAAAAAGACAGGGCTATAATGAAGCAAAAAAGATAGAGAGGGTATTTCAATGAAAGTACTGATGATCAACGGAAGTCCCCGCATAGGCGGCAATACATCCATTGCTTTAAAAGAGATGGAGCAGGTTTTTGCGGCGCAGGGCGTAGAGACGGAAACCATTCAGATCGGTAATCAGGACATCCGCGGCTGTATCGCCTGCGGCACCTGTGCGGAGAAAGGGAAGTGTGTGTTTGACGATATGGTGAACGAGACGGCACCGAAGTTTGAGGCCTGCGACGGGCTGGTGATCGCGTCTCCGGTTTACTATGCGTCCGCAAACGGAACGCTGATCTCTTTCCTGGACAGACTGTTTTACAGCACGTCCTTTGATAAGGCGATGAAAGTAGGCGCAAGCGTAGTGGTGGCGCGGCGCGGCGGTCTGTCGGCGACCTTTGACGAGTTAAACAAATATTTTACCATCTGCGGTATGCCCGTGGCGTCCAGCCAGTATTGGAACAGTGTACACGGGAGAGTGCAGGGCGAGGCGGCGCAGGATGGGGAAGGGCTGCAGACCATGCGCACGCTTGCCGCAAATATGACATTTTTGATGAAAAGCATTGCTCTTGGCAAGGAAACATACGGTCTGCCGGAAAAGGAACCCGCGCAGAGGACGAACTTCGTCAGGTAACCTTTGGCAGTACATATTTTTGAGAGTAGAAGGCATATTGATTCTTGTAATAGATGCTTTCCTCCTTCATGACGGAAAGGGAATGATGCAGATTCATGCTGTTAGTGGCAACATCCATGATACAGATGGCAATGTTGGAGCAGTGGTCTGCCGCCCTTTCCAGGTTCGTGAGCAGATCCAGCCAGATAAAGCCTGTCTCTATGGAGCAGACGCCCTTTTTCAGACGGCTCACATGGGCGTTTCTCATATGCTCTTTCAGATCGTCGATCACCTGTTCCAGCGGTTCTATGTTTCGGGACAATTCCAAGTCGTTTTGCACAAAGGCAGTGCAGGAGAGAGTCATGATTTCGGATACGGCATTGCAGAGTACTTCCAATTCTTTGATGGCTTCAGGGGTGAATTGCAGTTTTTTGTCTTTTAATTCTTCCGCGGATTTTAACACATTTACACTGTGGTCAGAGATTCGCTCCAGGTCTCCGATCACTTTTAGCATCATGGAGACGCTTCCGCTGTCAGCGTCACTCATTTGGTAATTGCTCAATTTCACCAGATAAGTACCCAGAATATCTTCATAGTGATCGCATTTTGCTTCCGCATCCAGGACTTCCTGCGCGGACTGCTTATTGTATTTGTTTAATAATCTCATGCTTTTTTTCAAAGAAGAAGTGGAAATTTCCGCCATTTCTCTTACCAGCGTATCGCATCTGTCCAGTGCGATATGGGGTGCGGCAAGAAGTCTTTCGTCCAACAGGGAGGCAGTTTCTTCTGTTTCGGTGTCGGGAACGAGTTTCACTGCCAGCTTTTCCAACAGGGCGGAGGTGGGGAGAAGCAGGATAGTGCAAAAAATATTAAAAGCGGAATGGGTGAGAGCGATACCAAACAGGGATGCGGACTCATTCAAAAACGCGGGTTTTACCAATAGAGATACGGGGAGAAAGACAAGGAGCAAGATCAGGGTCCCAAGTATATTAAAAGACAGATGGACGATGGCCGCCCGTCTGGCATTTTTGGTCGTGCCAAAGGAAGAAAGCATCGCCGTCGCGCAGGTGCCGATATTCTGCCCCATGATGATGGGCATGGCAGCGCCGTAAGAGACCTGTCCCGTGGAGGCAAGGGCCTGCAGGATGCCGACGGAGGCGGAACTTGACTGGATCAAAGCCGTAAGCACGGCTCCTACGATAATGCCAAATACAGGATTTTTGAAGAGAAGAAACATCTGCTGAAAAGCGGGTACGTCGGCGAGTCCCGAGACGGACGAGGACATGGTGTCCATGCCGAACATCAGGGTGGCAAAGCCCAAAAGGATGGTTCCGGAATCTTTTTTCTTGCTGGTTTTTCCAAACATGAATAGAAAAATGCCGGCTGTTGCCAGAATGGGCGTGAAGGAAGTGGGCTTGAGCATTTTTATAAAGAGGTTGTCACCGGGGATGCCGCTTAAGCTAAGCAGCCATGCGGTGACGGTGGTGCCCACGTTTGCACCCATGATCACGTTGATGGCCTGTTTTAACGTCATGACACCGGAATTGACAAAACCTACCACCATGACCGTGGCGGCGGAAGAACTCTGGATCACGGCAGTGACAATCAGTCCCGTCAGAAAGCCTGCGGTCTTGCTCTGGGTCAGCTTGGCAAGGAGTAGTTTTAAGCTCCCTTCCGCACGTCTCTCCAGCGACTCACTCATAATGCTCATGCCGAACAGAAACAGGCTTAAGCCTCCTGCCAGTGTCAAAACGTCAAGAATATCCATAATCTTTGCATACCCCGTTTATTTCTATAGATTATGGATAGTTTATACATTCATTTCTATTTTAATCAGATTTAATCAGAGGAGGAGCGCACAGCCTTTTTGATGGCTTCAAAGCTTTCTTCACTCAGATCATGTTCTATCCGACAGGCATCATCCATCGCGGTCTCGCGGCTCACGCCAAGGCTGATGAGCCAGTCGGAGAGGATAGTGTGGCGTTCCAGTACGCTTTCGGCACGTTTCCGCCCGCTTTCGGTAAGCGTGATATAGCCGTTGTCGGACATAGTAATATAAGCCTTTTCACGCAGATTTTTCATGGCAATGCTGACGCTGGGCTTGGTGAAGTTCATTTCATTTGCAATGTCGATGGAGCGGACCTGTCCTAATCTTTTCTGTAATAAGAGAATGGTTTCCAGATAATCTTCCTGCGATTCGTCCGCGCGGTGCTTGATATAACTCATGTGGTTCCCCCGTTTTTGTTTAGCACAGCTTATTGCTATTGCGTATATGATACCATTTTATGCGGGCAAAGACAACAAAAACAGAGGCGATTTTGCTTGCTTTTGTGATAGGCAGCCGCGTGTTGAAATGAATGGGAACGGAAAAAAATGTAAAGTGGTATTGACAATATGAATGAGTTAGCATATACTAACTGTAGTTGGCGAAGACTAACACAATGATTGAAAGCGAATGAATATGGAAAAATGGGGATGCGATGATGCCAATAAAGCATGTTAAGCTGGGAAGGAGGCAGTTATGAATCTGATCGAAGCAAGAGTCGGAGAAGAATACATAGTCAAAGAAATCGAGGCACAGGATGAAGAATTGAAGTCATTCCTCTTTTCGCTGGGCTGTTACAGCGGGGAGCCGATCACGGTGATTTCCCATAGGAAGGGCGGCTGCGTGGTCTCGATCAAGGATGCCAGATACAATATGGATACTGATTTAGCGGAAGCTATTTCAATATGATCCGCGGAGTTGACAGAGGTCGTTCGCGATAGGGAGCGACATTTTTTACTGCCAGAGGTTAGTAAAAACTAACTCAAAAAATCGGTTAAAGAAGAAGACAAATCGTGGAAAAGAAATGAGAATGAGGAGGATGAATGAAATGAGAATTGCACTGACGGGAAACCCCAACAGCGGAAAAACCACGATGTACAACGCCCTCACCGGCAGGAATGAAAAGGTCGGCAACTGGGCGGGCGTCACCGTGGAAAAGAAGGAGAGTCCGATCAAAAGAGCTTACTATGACGGGCCGCAGGAACTGATCATGGTGGATCTGCCGGGAGCTTATTCGATGTCGCCTTTTACATCGGAGGAGAGTATTACCAGCGCGTATGTGAAGAACGAGAACCCCGATGCCATCATCAATATCGTGGACGCCACCAACTTAAGCCGTAGCCTGTTTTTTACGACGCAGCTTTTGGAGCTGGGTATTCCAATGGTGGTCGCTTTGAATAAAAGTGATATCAATGAGAAGAAAGAAACGGAAATCAATGTGCAGCTTTTGTCTGAGAAGCTGGGCTGTCCCGTATTGCAGACGGTATCCACCGCTTCTGGGCATAATGGCTTAAAGGCAGTGGTGGAACAGGCAGTCTTGGCGGCGGGCGGCGAACAGAAAGCACCCTATGCGCAGGAAGAGATCGATCTGCGAAGCAGAGAGGCGGTAGAGGCGGCGGACAGGAAACGCTTTGCATTCGTTAATGAAATTGTGTATAGTGTAGAAAAGCGCAGGGTGCTGACGAAAGAAAAGAACGGCCAGGATAAACTGGATGCGGTGCTCACCAGTCCCTGGCTTGGTATCCCAATTTTTGCAGGAATCATGTTTCTGGTGTTCTATATATCCCAATCAACGCTCGGCACATGGATCGCCGACTGGCTGGTCGGTTGGATCGAAACCTTCCAGGGATTTGTGGCGGGGCTTACAGAGGATGCTGATCCTTTTTTGCAGTCCCTGTTAGTGGACGGCATCATTGGCGGCGTAGGCGCGGTGGTCGGGTTCCTGCCACTTGTAATGGTGATGTACTTCCTGATTGCGCTTTTGGAGGACTGCGGGTATATGGCGCGCGCTACAGTGGTGCTCGATCCGATCTTTAAGAGGGTGGGGCTTTCGGGGAAATCCGTGATTCCCATGGTGATCGGTACGGGCTGCGCGATTCCCGGCATTATGGCCTGCCGCACCATCAGAAACGAGAGGGAGAGGCGGGCGACTGCCATGCTCACGCCTTTCATGCCCTGCGGCGCAAAGCTGCCCGTGATTGCGCTTTTCGTGGGCGCATTCTTTCCGGAAACGCCTTGGGTCGGTGTGGTCATGTATTTTGCGGGGATTGTTTTGATCCTGTTTGGCGCGTTGTTAGTGGGTGCGGTGACGGGACATAAATACAGAAAATCCTTCTTTCTCATCGAACTGCCGGAGTATAAGCTGCCGAGCATGAAACGGGCTGCCATTTCTATGATGGGGCGCGGAAAGGCCTATATCGTTAAGGCGGGCACCATCATATTGGTATGCAATACGGTCGTGCAGATCATGCAGTCTTTCAACTGGCAGCTGCAGGTAGTGGAGGAGGGGATGGAGAGCACTTCCATTCTGGCAACGATTGCTTCTCCCGTGGCGGTGCTTCTTTTGCCCATCGTCGGAATTATGGCGTGGCAGCTGGCGGCAGCAGCCATCACCGGCTTTATTGCCAAGGAAAATGTGGTCGGTACGCTGGCGGTCTGCTATGGTTTGAGCGCGTTTATCGACACGGAGGAATTGGCACTTGTCGGTGACGGCAACGTGGTGGCGCAGGCTATGGCGCTGACCAGAGTGGCGGCCCTCGCTTACCTGATGTTTAATCTGTTTACGCCTCCCTGTTTTGCGGCGCTTGGCGCGATGAATGCGGAGATGCAGAGCAAAAAGTGGCTCTGGGCAGGCATTGGTTTACAGATGGGAACCGGGTTTACGGTGGCCTTTCTGGTCTATCAGATCGGCACGCTTGTTACGACGGGCAGCGTAGGCGCGGGCTTTGTGCCGGGACTGACCGTGGTGGCGGCGATGGCTGTGGCGGTGACGATTTTGATCCGCAGGACGAACAGACAATTCATGGCTGAGTATGCGCTGCGTAAGGCGGCATGAATTTCGAAAAAGAGAATCAAAAGGGACTGCATCATTGAAAAAGCGACATAAATTAGGCGGTATCAATAGAGACTGCATTATAAGAGAAGAATAATTATGAGATATAAAATCGGTGCAGGACAGAATATGAAAGGAATCATGATATGGGAAATTTGATTATCATAGGGATTGTGGCAGTTTTGGCAGGGGCGGCTATTCGTTTCCTTGTTAAGGCAAAAAAGCGGGGCGCGGGTTGTATCGGCTGCCCCGCCTCGGGTATGTGCCACGGCAATTGCGGGAAAGAGAAAGAAAGATAAGCATAGGGCTTGGCAAATAAAAAAGAAGCAGTGGGAATCATCCGCTGCTTCTTTTTTGTTTCATTGCTTATGGCTTGTAGTGATTGAGTTTCCTGCCTGTGACAAGGCACATGAGGGTCCCGAACACGCCCAGAATCAGCATCATCAGCGCAGCGCCGGAGCCTTTTCCCGTGCCGAAAAGTGTTTGCAAAATTGGCCAAGAGCCGTGCGCTGCCATAAAGGGTTCGCATACCTGATCCACCATGAAACCGCCCAGAAACAAACCGATCGGTATGGTGAAAAATTGAAAGGTATTGCGGCAGGCATAGACGCGGCCCTGTAGTTCCACGGGAATGGTGGTCCGTAGGATCACATCCAGATTGGCGTCCATAATGGGCACGACGCTCCAGCCGATGAGCTGTCCGATACACCATAGCAGAGGACTTCTGGAAAATGCCAGAATGAAATTTTCACTGCCCAGCGAGAACAGCATCGTCAGGTAAATCACCCGCACACGGTTTTTTGGTGTCGGCAAAAGCGGAACCAGAAGGCTTCCCACGATCATGGCGATCCCCGCGCAGGAAGTGACGATACCAAGCATGGATGTGCCGCCTCGTGGATTGGGAATTACATAGCCCGGCAGGGTGGCGTCAAAAGCGGACGCCGTCAGGTTGACGCCTGCCATAAACAGGATCAGGGTCAGGATCAGCGGATTTGCCTTTAAGAACGAAAGCCCTTCCCCGGCAAGTTTTAACAGGCCTTCCTCTTTTTTGCCTTCGCGTTTCGGAATACGAATGCAGAATAAAAGCGTGGTAAAAGCGATGGCAAAGCTGGTAAGATCGACCGCGATCACCAGCGTGAGACCTGCAAAGGAATACAGGGCGGCGGCAAGTAAGGGATTGAGGATGGAGATCAGCGATCTTGACAGGGAGCGCAGTCCGCTTGTTTTCTGGTAATGTTTTTCGGGGACGATTAACGTCATCGCCACCTCGGAGGCGGGCTGCTGCACGGTGTTCATTAGCCCGGACAGTACATTCAGGGCATAGAGATGCCACACAGCCAGTTGGTTTGTTCGAAAGAGTACGAAAACGAGAACCGTGCATACTGCCGCAAACAGATCGCAGACGAGCATCGTCTTTTTCTTATCAAACCGATCCGTCAGGGCACCCGCAAAAATGCTCATAATCACATAGGGCGCGTAGGTACAGATCGTGAGCGCCGCCGTGCCAAGAGATGACCCTGTCTTTTCGTACAGCCACAAAGTTAATGCAAAGCCGGTGATGCTGCTGCCAAGCTGCGAGAGGCTTTGCGTGCTCCAGAGCAGAAAAAAGTCCCTAAGTTCCACAATATCATGTTTTTTTAATTTTTCCATTTTACTTTGCTCCTTTTCATTTTATGATTTCTAAAAACAGAAGCAAAGTCTGAGGATATCAGCGCCTGGCTGTTCCTCCATGCAGTCTCCTCAGACTCTGCATGGAGCAGATGCAATGCAAAGTATCATAAGTGTCTCCTTTCCCGTCACGGCGAACGAATCGTTTCTATAACAGACATTAACGACTCTGTTTCGCAGTCAATGTTTTCCAATATTCAAATGGTGTCATTTCCATTCGACTGATACCTATATTATATGTTAACGACACAAATATTTCAAGGATGGAGGCTGATTACAAGTGCTTTAGAAAGATAGTATGTTTTGGCGCAGGATGAACTGACAAGTATTATTCTCAATAGGTAGACAAAATGAACAATATTTGTAATAATAATTTACAGATGGCACTCGAAAGGTATCCATGCAAAGGAGGATGTCAATATGAAAAAATCATTGAAAATAACAGCCTTTCTGTTAGCATCAGTCTTGCTGGCAGGTCTTTTTCCAGTCGCTTCCAAGGCGGAGGGAGAAAAATTAACGGGAAAAACAGCCATGGAAATTACCCAGATGATGGGAAAGGGGTGGAATCTGGGAAATACCTTCGATGCCACCGGCGGAAGTCCGAATAATATTTACAGCCAGGAGACATCCTGGGGAAATCCGAAAGTTACCAAGGAGCTGATCGACGGCGTAAAGGCCGCGGGCTTTACCACCATTCGGATTCCTGTCACATGGAACAATTTTATTGACAAGTCTAATGGATATCAAATCGATGAAGCGTTTTTAAACCGGGTCAATGAAATCGTAGACTATGCGTTTGAAAACGACTTGTTTGTGATTTTGAATGTACATCATGAAGAATGGGTCAATGATAAAAATATTCATGAAAATTATGAGGAGATCGGCAAAGAGTTACATGCCGTCTGGTCGCAGCTTGCGGATCGTTTCGCGGAGTATGACCAGCACTTGCTCTTTGAAGGGATGAACGAACCCCGTGCCACCGGTATGGGGTATGAGTGGACCGGAAATCAGGCCTGTTACGAGGCTGTGAATTACCTGGATCAGGTTTTCGTGGATTGCATCAGGAACAATGGAAAAGGATACAATGCAGAGAGAGCGCTGATGATTCCGGGGTATGCTGCCTCAAGCAGTGCTGCGGTGCTAAATTCCATTCAGATCCCTCAGTACAACGGGAAGGATGCGGAGAATGTGATCATTTCCGTTCACTGTTATTCACCGTACAGTTTCTGCCTGACGGATGATCAGGAAAGTTTTAACCCCAACAATTCACAGGACACGGCGGATATTACATCTTTGATCGGCAACCTTAAGTATCTTTTTTTGGACAAGGGGATCCCGGTCGTTATGGGAGAGTGCGGCGCTACCAATACCAGAGACAATGAAGACGCAAGGAAGTTATGGTTCACTTTCATTGGCGACATTACCAGAGAAAACGGGATACCGGCAGTGGTATGGGACAATGGTGCCAAGGGAAACAGCGGCGGAGAATGCCACAACTATTTTGAGAGAGAGACAGGGGAGCAGGCGTATCCGGAACTGTTGAGCGCCTTTATTTATGGTGATCCGGAGGCAAATAAGCCCAAGGATATCTTCATTGATTTTGAACCTTATGATGAAGCGGGTGCAACAGTCCTTGCCACCCCCGAACAGTATGGCTTTACGCCTAAGACGTTGACTAAAAAGGCAAAAGTAAATCATACCAAGGATGCCAATGTCGGTTTCAGCGCTGTGATTCCCAATTCGGATAAGAGCTCCTATGTTACCATGGACCTTTCCAAGTTTGCGGGAAAAACCATTAACGTAAAACTGTATTTAAAATCGGAAAGTCAGGGAACCGTGACTTTGGGTATTTTGGAGAACGAAAGTCAGGATCTGGTCACGGCACAACTGGACACGGCGTGGACTGAAGTGACCTTTTCCTATCAGTTTTGGGAAGACCCCTGTGAAAGAGCTTTGTTTTTCCAGGGAGACGGTGTAGATGTTTTTTATGTAGATGATATCTCCATAACCATGGTAGAAGAAAAGGACCGATACGAAGCACAGGTCCTAAAAGAAGGTGAGGCAGATGGGACAACCGAGGAGTCTGCTGCCAATGAATCCGTGGAAGAAGATTCCGATACAGAATCCGATATAGCTTCCAATAACGGTCAGGATGAGGCGGATGACGCCGTGCAGCAGTCGAAACCTTCTTCTGAAACGAATGGCAGTACCTATCAGTGGATCATCGTGATATGTATTGTCATTGCTTTGGTGGTAATTATTTTATATATTGTTATGGTAAAGAAAAAGACAGGAAAGAAATAAATGAAATAGGATGGCCATATATCAGGGTGAAACGGGAAAGGACGACAGACATGGAATACATAAACATTCATGAAAACGGCATTTATCTTGTGTTCGGGATCACCGAAAAAAAACAGCTAAAGCTGCTGCACTTTTCGGCAGTGCCTTTTTGTGAGGACGATATTTGCAAACTCGGGAAGGAATGCAAGGAGGATCAGGAGCGGAGAAGGCAGCTTATGGAGGAAGCCTTTCAGTTTGTACAGGTCAGCTTTTCGGGGTATGACCGCCCTTATGAGAAACACGGTAATAAGCATATCGTAACGGCACCCGGTTATCTGCTCACCTATGAGGGGATGCGGGATGAGGAGAACGAGACGGGCCGCAGGCTTACTATTATCCAGAGGGATGCGCAAATCACACACGCCCGCGTGGAGACGGTGATGCAGTTTTATCGGGGTACATCCGTCGTTCGCATGTGGAGTACGGTCACGAATGAGGGAAGCGATGTACAGTGTCTGGAATATCTTTCGTCCTTTTGTTATACGGGAATTGAAAAGGAAGGAGAATTGTCTTCTGATGAAAAAATGCGGATGCGGATTCCTTACAACGGCTGGCAGAAGGAGATGAGCGTAAAGGAGTACCGTTTCGGGGATCTGGGCTTTGCCCAGACACAGCCTGTCGTCTATCAGCGGACTTCTCAGGTCATGGAGATCACCAATACGGGAAATTGGTCGACGAAGAAGTATCTGCCCCTCGGCTATGTGGAGAATACACAGGCGCACACAGCCCTGTTCTGGCAGATTGAGCACAACGGCTCCTGGCATTACGAGATCGGGGATCAAAACTCGAATTTTTATGTCTGTGTCAGCGGTCCGACAGAAGTGCAGTCCCATTGGTTCAAGAACCTTACGCCGGGAGAGAGCTTTACTTCCGTGCCCGTGGCGGTGGGCGTCAGCGAGGACAGTTTTGAGATGGCGATGGGAGAACTGACCAAATACCGCCGTCTGATCCGCAGGAAAAATAAAGATAATGAAAATCTGCCCGTGATTTTTAACGATTACATGAACTGTCTCTTCGGCGACCCCACTACCGAGAAGGAAATGCCGTTGATCGAGGCGGCAGCGGAAAGCGGCTGCGAATACTTTGTCATTGACGCGGGCTGGTACGCGCCCGGAAGCTGGTGGGACAGCGTGGGCGAGTGGCAGGAGAGTAGGGAGCGCTTCCCGAACGGCATTAAGGAAGTGACGGACTGTATCAGGGAAAGGGGCATGATCCCCGGCGTCTGGCTGGAGCTTGAGGTCATGGGCATCAACTGTGAGAAAGCGAAGAAAGCGCCCGACGACTGGTTTTTTGTGCGTCATAGGAAGAGGGTGTTTGACAGGAGCAGATATCAGCTTGATTTCCGCAACCCGGCGGTCATCGACCATGTCAATGAGGTGATCGACCGCGTGGTGAATGAGTACGGCGTGGGTTATATCAAGATGGATTATAATATTGAGCCGGGCATCGGCACGGAACTTGGCGCCGAAAGCGTGGGACAGGGGATGCTCGAACATGAAAAGGCGTATCTTGCCTGGCTGGACAGCGTATTTGCCAAATACCCTGACTTGGTGATCGAAAACTGCTCCAGCGGCGGCTTACGGATTGACTATGCACTGCTTTCACGCTACAGCATTCAGTCTACTTCCGATCAGGAAGATTACCGCAACTATGCGACCATTGCGGCGAATGCGCCCACAGGCGTCACCCCGGAGCAGGGCGCGATTTGGTCTTATCCGCAGCGGGCGGGGGATAAGGAGGAAGTCATCTACAATATGATAAATGCTATGCTGGCACGTATTCATCAGTCGGGCCATCTGGCGGAACTTCCCGCAGAGCGCGTGGCTTTGGTGAAAGAGGGCATTGCCTGTTATAAACAGATACGCGGCGATATCAAACAGGCGCTTCCGTTCTGGCCGCTCGATTTGACGGATAACGAAGATCTCTGGGCCTGCGGCGGCTTGCAGCTTCCGGATAAGGCTTATCTGGCGGTGTGGAAGCGGCAGATGGAAGGAAAGAATAATGACAGACGTATCAGGCAGGGGACGGTCTGCACAGAAACCGAGCTGACGATCCCGCTGGGAAGTCTTCCTTTTGCGAAGGAAGGAATCAAGGTTTCCTGCCTCTATCCGCAAAAGGAGGAGACGGCTTTTCGAATGGAAGGGGATGCGTTGACAGTCACGTTTGAGAAGCCTGTGATGGCGAGACTGTTTGTGATTGAAAAAGGGAATACGCCATGCTAGTGCATACGATCGATCCGGTATATGATAAGGACTCGGAAATTCTGATCTTGGGGAGCTTTCCTTCGGTGAAGTCGCGGGAACAGCAATTTTTCTACGGACATAAGCAAAACCGCTTTTGGAAGGTAATGGCGCAGGTGCTTGACTGTGAAACGCCTGAAAGCATCGCGCAGAAAAGAGAAATGCTGCTTTCCCATCACATAGCGGTGTGGGATGTGATCGCAAGCTGTGAGATAACGGGGTCCTCGGATGCCAGCATCCGCGACGTGACGCCGAACGATTTGTCACGGATTTTGAACGCTGCGGATATCCGCGCTATTTATACCAATGGCGGCAAGGCTTATCAGCTTTATCAAAAATACCTCTTTCAGACAACCGGGAGAGAGGCATATCTCTTACCGTCCACCAGTCCCGCCAATGCGGGCTATTCGTTGGAACGGCTGGTGGAAGCGTGGCGGGTGATCCGACAACATCGGGAAGGGTAATTTATTTTGTTTCTGTTTGACAGTGCTGCGGACAGGTGATCTCCATCACCTGCTCGATCATTTCGTGCAGCAGGCGGCTCTCCTGCGTGTCTGCGGCGCGGTAATAGACTTCCTTTCCCTCACGGCGGCTGACGATCAGGCCGCTGTTTTTTAAGGGCCGCAGATGGTGGGAGACGGCAGGACTCGACATTTTCATCAGGGCGGAGATATTGAGGACACATTCCTCGCAGTGGCACAAAAGCCAGAAGATGCGGATCCTGGTGGTGTCACCGAGCTGCTTGAACACTTCCGCCACTGCCTGAAAGTAGTCGATCTGATCGAGCTGCTCCCGGATCAGAGCGGTCTTAGGGCCTTCTCCGTGGTGGTGCGGTAATTTCATTTCTTCCATTGTGTGGTTCCTTTCCTGATTTTTCAATGATTGATGATTGCGAAACACAGCTTGGCATATTTGTACCATGTTAATAGCCGTGGCAGCGTTTTGCGATTATCTGCCATATTTTGAAAAAGAGGTATTGACCTTCTTCTTTTTCTGTATTATACTACAGTCATAACAATTAAACAACTACTTAATCGTTGAATCAAAATAAATAGGAGGATATGAAAATGAAAAAGACTTATAAGATCGAGGTAGACTGCGCTAACTGTGCGAATTTGATGGAGGAAGCGGCCCGTAAGACTGCGGGAGTGGAGAGTGCGACAGTCAATTTTATGACACAGAAGATGATTGTGGAGTTTGCCGAGGGGCAGGAGCCGGGAACGGTGATGCAGGAGGTTTTGAAGGCATGTAAGAAGGTGGAGTCGGACTGCGAGATTTTCCTGTAATAAGACAGTTAATTGCGAAACTCTCAAAAGTTATTGAATTTGTGATGGGTTCCGCAATGATCAACGATAAGAAGAATTGAAAAGGAGATTCACCATGCAGGAAATAGTAGTGAGCGTACTGTTGGCGGCTGTGATTATTATGGCCGCCATGGTTTTAGATATCATTGGCAGGAGAAAGAAAGGCCTGACAAAAAAACAGAGTGTCATGATGCGTCGTATTCTGCTTACTGCCGTGATTTTGTTTGTCCTGCAATTTATCTCAGCCGAGCGGTTTACGGTGCTTGACAACTATTTATTTCCGTCTGCGGGAAGGTGGCTGCGTTTGGCCTGTTACTTGGCAGATTACCTGATCATCGGCTATGATATTTTGAAAAAGGCGGCAAAGGGCATCCAAAACCGCCGCGTCTTTGATGAAAGTTTCCTGATGACGGTTGCTACCGTCGGCGCTATGGCGCTGGCCATCTATGAGAACGGGGAGTATCTGGAAGCCATCGCCGTGATGTTGTTTTACCAAATCGGGGAGTGGTTCCAGAGCTATGCCGTAGGCAAGAGCCGCCGCAATATCAGCGAACTGATGGACATCCGCCCCGATTACGCAAATGTGGAGTCAGACGGGAAACTGGAACAGGTTGATCCTGACGAGGTGGAGATTGGCAGTGTGATCGTTGTGCAGCCGGGCGAGAAAGTGCCAATCGACGGAATTGTCGTCGAGGGTGTGTCCAGCTTAAATACCAGCGCGCTGACGGGAGAGAGCCTGCCGCGGGAGGTTGGCGTCGGCGATGAGGTGATCAGCGGTTGCATCAGTATGACGAGCGTACTAAAGATACAGACAACGAAGGAGTTTGGAGAGTCTACGGTTTCCAAGATTCTGGATCTGGTGGAAAATGCAAGTTCCCGCAAATCGAAATCCGAAGACTTTATCTCCAAGTTTGCCAAAGTCTATACCCCGGCAGTCTGCTATGCGGCATTGGCGCTGGCATTTCTGCCTCCGCTTGTGAGAATGTTTTTCCTGGGAATGGCTGCGGATTGGGGTGTCTGGATCTATCGGGCATTGACCTTTTTGGTAATCAGCTGCCCCTGCGCGCTGGTGATCAGTATTCCCTTAAGTTTCTTTGCGGGGATCGGCGGCGCGAGCAGAGAGGGCGTGCTGGTCAAGGGCTCCAATTATCTGGAGATACTCTCTAAGACGAAGTGTGTTGTTTTTGATAAAACAGGAACCATGACCAAGGGCGTTTTCGAGGTCAATGCAATTCATCATTCCAGCATAGATGATGAAAAACTGATCGAGTATGCGGCGCTGGCGGAAAGCGCTTCTTCCCATCCCATCAGCAAGAGTTTGCAGCGGGCGTACGGAAAGGAAATTGACAGGAGCCGCGTATCCAATATTCAGGAAATCAGCGGAAACGGTGTGACGGCGACCGTGGACGGTATGGAGATCGCTGCTGGCAATGACAAGCTGATGAAACATTTAAACATTCCCTATCATGACTGCCATCATGTCGGAACCATTATTCATATGGGAATCAATGGTGAATACGCGGGGCATATCGTGATTTCCGATATCATTAAGCCCCATGCAAAAGAAGCGATTGCAGCGTTAAAGAGGGCAGGCGTAGGGAAAACCATCATGTTGACCGGCGATGCAAAGAAAGTAGCCGATCAGGTGGCGGCTGATCTTGCCATCGATGAAGTCTACAGTGAACTGTTACCTGCCGATAAGGTGGAAAAGGTGGAAGCGCTTTTGCAGACAAAGCCCCCCAAGGCGAAACTGGCCTTTGTGGGCGATGGCATCAATGATGCTCCCGTGCTTTCGCGAGCGGATATCGGCATCGCTATGGGTGCCATGGGGTCTGATGCGGCGATTGAGGCGGCAGATATCGTACTGATGGACGACGACCCGTTAAAGATTGCGCAGGCCATCAGAATTTCAAGGAAATGCCTGCGTATCGTTTATCAGAATATCGTGTTTGCGCTGGCGGTCAAGTTTGCCTGCCTGGCGCTGGGAGCCGTAGGAATCGCTAATATGTATCTGGCAATCTTTGCGGATGTGGGCGTGATGGTGCTGGCGGTATTAAATGCAATTCGCTGTCTGTTTACGGATCGGGAAAGCACTTTCGGAAAAAATCAGGCAAATAATGTCGGGACGCAGAAATGATTGCATAGTATACTGGGTTCACAGCGAAAGAGAAAATCGCGTTGCGATTATCTCGACGAGCTTCGCGTTGCGAATCTCGGAAAGGAGAGATTGAAGTAATCATGGAATGGACGGAAGCGATCAGTGAAGCAATCAACTATATCGAGGAGCACATCACGGAGGATATTACCATGTATGATGTGGCGGAGCATGTGCATGTTTCACCGTTTTATTTTCACAAGGGCTTCGGTATTTTATGCGGCTACACCGTGACGGAGTACATCAGGAACCGCAGACTGGCGCTTGCCGGGCAGGAACTATTGATGAGCAATCATACCGTGATGGAACTTGCCATGAAATACGGCTATGAATCACCTGACAGCTTTACGAAAGCGTTCACCCGTTTCCATGGGCATTCTCCCTCCAATGTGCGGAAAGACAAAGTAATGATCAAGGATTTCGCACCGCTGAAATTGACAATCTCATTGAAAGGCGGGTATACTATGGACTACAGAATTGTGAAGAAAGAGGCTTTTTCGGTTTTGGCTGTATCAAAGGAGTTTAGTTATCAGAATGCAAAAGAGGATATTCCTCTGTTCTGGCAGGAGCATTGCGCGTCGGAGAACGGGAAGCACGTTTGCGGCATGTACGGCATCAATATCGATCCGCAGATGGGGAACGATCGGTTTACGTATCTGATCGCGGATGTTTATGATCCGGCGGTCGATCTCGTGGAGGGACTGGAAGTAACCCAAATTCCTGCCTTTACATGGGCGGTGTTCCCCTGTAAAGGACCGTTGGTACAGACATTTCAGGCATTGAATGTAAAAGTGTTTTCGGAATGGCTGCCGGCGCAGGCAGACTATGAGTTTGCGGCGGGATACTGTGTGGAGATGTATGACGATCCAAGGAACTATCAAAATGGGACGGCTGATGAGAATTATTATGCGGAGATGTGGATTCCCATCAAGAAGAAAGATGCAAAATAAAGTATTGAAATAAGGTGAAACAGAACATGGAAACTTATGCACAGCGTTCGATCAGACATTGCATAGAAATGATTGCCCCCTTTGAAATGCCGGAACAGCAGGAAGAAGGCGGGCAATTCCGGTTTTATGAATTTATGCTATCCCTTTATCGGGAAATGTATCGAAATCCCGAGGAATATCTGGTGTTTTCCAAGCCTTATGAAGAGTATATGGAAAAGTTAAAAGAGCAGAAGACACCGGTAAAGAAGGAGAAAGAACATGTAACAAATGCCAGAGAAAGCACGCTGAGAAATGCATTTCAGCAGGCGATACAATTTTATGCGCTTTACCTTTATCGCACTGGTTTAGTGAGTGAAGGTATTGACGCGCAAACGGGCGCGTTAATGATATGCAAAGAAGAGTATACCGACGTGAAAAGGCAGATGAAGCGTATTCATGAATCACAGTATAATGACGCCCGCTATGAAGTGCTGGCAAAATGCGGTATTGATGTCGAGAAAGACGGTGATACCGTTTTTATCACGCATCGCGAATACCCGCAAATGATGGGAGGCATCGAATATCTTTGCAAAGCGCCTGACAGCAAGTATAAGTGGATGAATTTTCTGCGCCTTGATTTTAAGAATGCCTATGCGCCGATTCCGACTGTAGACGATATCTGCAAAACGCTGTCTGTAGAAAACGCTGCGATTGTAAAAAGGCTGGAAGACAGTTTGAGCGGTATCAAGTGTAAAACAAAGATAAAACCGCTCAGGGGGATCGTCTCGGATTTTAGGTGGAAGGTCGAATATGCCTGCAAGGGGAAAAACATCTGCGGCTTTTACGCGGATCGGGAATCCTTTATGCTGTGTATCTATTATAACCATTTTCAGAATATCACGGCAGCAGCGGAGGCTTTCTATGAGGAGGACCGTGCATTATTTGCGTGGTTCAGGGAGCAGTTTCCCGAAAGACTGTGCAAATGTCCCAATAACCGCAGGGTCTATTTCGGGAGCGAGCCGCGGCGGATCTGCGGTCTGTCCAATCGGGCGGAGATCGTAAATCCGCAGGAGGATGATGTGGACAGGGCTTTGTATTTATTAAAGAAGCGACTTGCGGAAATAAACTACTAAAAAATCAATTAACACGAGGGAAAAATGGAACAACTTGTATTGGTGGAACCCCAAATAGAATATGCTGATGACATATGGGAATTTCGACGTGAAATTTTAGAATGCGATGCAGGTACGGAGGATCGATTTGCGGGCTGTATGTCTCTTGATGTATGTAAGTCGGCTGAAGAATGGATAAAAATCTGCATCCTTAGGAAAAGTGAAGAAACTTGTGAAACGGTAGGATCAACAGTTCCTTCACATATGTATTTGGCTGTTCGCATAGATGATAACAAGATAATAGGTATAATAGATTTGCGTCATCATATAAATCATCCTATTCTTGGGACGTGGGGAGGTCATTGCGGATATTCTGTACGCCCTTCGGAACGAGGCAAAGGATACGCAAAAGAGATGCTTCGTTTAAATATACAAAATACACGAAAACTAGGAATACCAAAACTGCTTATTACCTGTGATGTCAAGAATACAGCCAGTGAAAAAGTGATACTTGCTAATGGTGGAGTTTTTGAAAAGGCAATAGATGTCGATGGCTGTACTATGAAGAGGTATTGGATTTCATTATAATCTTGCCTTATTATTAAAAGAAATGCAGATTAAAATTTAGGAGGTGTTGTCTTTGGTTTACTTTTCTAACGAACAGATCATTATCCGCGACATGGAGCAGGCGGACGCACAGGCTATTACGGATGCGGAAATCGAACAGGGGTGGGATGCATCCGTTACCAAATATCATAAAAGATTAGAAGACCAAAGAGCGGGGAAAGCGATTTCTCTGGTTGCGGAATGCGCAGGCAGTCCCGTGGGCTATATCAACATATATCCCGACAGTGTCTGGGGTGCATTTGGCGGGAAAGGCTGGCCGGAGATTGTTGATTTTGGCGTTTTAGAGAAATACCGAAAGAGAGGAATCGGTTCTAGTTTAATGGATGTCGCGGAAAAAATCGCCGCTAAATATGCAGATATTGTATATCTTGGCGTCGGACTCCATAGCGGTTATGGAAGTGCGCAGAGAATGTATGTGAAGCGCGGCTACCTACCGGACGGTTCCGGTGTCTGGTATCAGGACAAAGTATGCGAACCGTATGAAGCGTGCCAAAATGATGATGATCTGGTGTTATATTTTTCAAAGAAATTATGAGGTGGCATATCAAAATCATAGGGAGGTTCGTATTATGAAATTAAGACGTTTGCTCTAGCTCCATGCGGTTTTTGTATTGGCGATGCGTGTGGAGCGTAAAAAATATCGCCGCATTTCATTACTGAATGATACAGAATCCGCATTCTAATCAAAATTAGGATTAAGGAGCGGTTCAGAATGAAATATGAAAATGCAGATCATATTTTCCCGGAAGAATTGCTGCATGAAATTAGAAAATTTATGCCAGAAGGATATGTATATATTTCATCTCGAAGCAGTCGTAAAAAATGGGGAAGTGTTTCGGGACAACAAGAGGAATTGAGAAAAAGAAATCAGAAAATATATGAGGAGTATCATTCCGGCAAAAGTATTGATGTGATTTCAAGGGAAAATTATTTATCGAAAAGTTCTATTTACAGAATATTGAAACAAGTTGAATCTATGTAATTGTTGGAGCTGTTGCAAAAGTAGATGAATCTACCGGAACAACAGCTCCCTTTTACTGAAAATATGATATAGCGTTTTCAGCAGATAAAATGATTTGTTTTTGTGCTATATTAAGAGTAAGCTTTTGGGAAATGCTAGTTGAATATATATTGAGGACAAATTGAAGGGAGAGAGTCATGTTATACCAAAGTATATTAGATGAAATTGTAGAGCAGAGCAAGCAAATATTCGGTGAGGAGTTAATAGGAATTTATCTGCACGGTTCTATGGCTATGGGATGTTTTCATGCGAACATAAGTGATATTGATCTGATTTTTGTGATCACAGATGGTATCACGGACACACAGAAATTACAGTTTATGAACTATATCGTAGATGTTAATCAATTAGCGCCAAGCAAAGGAATTGAACTGAGTATTGTAAAACAGAAGTATTGTAAGCCTTTTGTATACCCGACCCCGTTTGAATTACATTTTTCAAATGCGCATAAACATTGGTTTGCAGACAATCCGACAGACTATATTCAAAGAATGAATGGGACAGATAAGGATCTGGCAGCGCATTTTAAAGTGATAAAAAGCTATGGCATTGTCCTGTATGGGGCAGAAATAAATGATATATTTGCAGATGTACCAAGAAATGATTATATCGACAGCATTTGGAATGATATTAGCGAAGCAGAAGAAGAAATAATAGAAAATCCGGTATACATCATTTTAAATTTATGCAGAGTGGCAGCTTTTCTCAAACATGATTTGGTTCTTTCAAAAAAGCAGGGTGGGGAATGGGGAGTCAATCATCTTTCTTCCAAATATCATGTTCTGATTTCGAATGCATTGCAAAGTTATATAGACGGAAAGGATATGGAGATAGACAATAGAGAAGGTCAAGAATTTGCTGATGATATGATATCGCTGATAAAAACGATGATGCGTTAGAATGATAAAAGGGTTTTATAATCCATTTTATGTGCAAGAAGGTTTCAGACTCTATTTTGTCCTAATACGGTACTCACTTGTCAGTTGAGTCAGCTAAAATACGCAGCTATTGCGTTTGTCAGACCGTACAGGTATGATCTGACTTAGAGGCAGGGAAACGTTCATGCAGGCGTTTTTCACACGGGAGGCTCTAAGAAGGGAGATAGGGAGAATGAATTTAAATCTCGGAAGTGCGGTCAAAAGACTGCGGGCGGAAAACGGCTTAACGCAAGAGGCTGTCGCGGAATATCTGGGGATATCTTTTCAGGCAGTCAGCAAATGGGAGACAGGAGCTAATTACACTTTTGCCTGCAATCGCAGCCAGTTTTGGCGTCAGGATCGACGATCTGTTTTCCGTAGACCATGAGGATGAACGAAAACGTATCGATTATGTGCTGCAGCATGACAGGCTGAGTGAGCAGAGTTATCAGTATGCAAAACATACGTTGGATGTCTGCCTGAAGGATGATCCGGAGGATGCTGCCGCTCTGAAACTGTATGCAAAACTGCATTACAAAAAGGCAAATGACGATCTTCTGGAAGCGGTCAGAACGTTGGAAAAAGCTATGAAACTGGCGCCGCTCGATGCGGAAATCTTTTCGCTGTACAGGATGGTGCGGGGTGGACAGGATGACGTCGTGCGCAGTGGAAACGATTGGTTTATCAGGGTATGCGAGCCTTATGCAAAAGAACATCCGGAAAACGAGGTTCTCCGTAAATTGCTGATCGAAGCAATGATCGACATGAGATACTTTGAAAGGGCAAAGGAGTTGATCGGTGCAGCACCGTTTGCGGCAGGATTAGAATATCGAAAAGCAATGTTTTTCGGTGATATCGAAGCGGCCAAAGGTAATGTGGACCAGGCGGTGGAGTTATGGAATGCCGTACCGAAGGATAGCAATATGGGCCAGTATGAAGTGGGGGAACGATTCAACAGAATGAACGAATATGAACGCGCGATTGTATGCTTTCAAAACTCCTTTCAGGCAGCGTCTGTTCCCCGCTATCTGGATCCAATCTTTTCGCTCGCCTTTTTATACGCGAAGCTTGGACGAAAGACTGAGGCAGTGGAAGCATGGGAACGGATCATCCATGTGCTGGCGTCAGATTATAATGATGCGGACAGTGATACGGTGGAGTGGGCAAAAAATGAGATTGCGAAGTTAAGAGCAGAGTTTGTCTAAAATAGGAATTTTTGTCTGGTTTTTGTTGACATCCGAAAGTATGTTCGATATAATGGCGCATAGAACAAATGTCCGAAAAAGGAGCTTGTTCCATGCGCTATATTTATACAATGCTCTGTTGTGTACCGCTATATGTATCATTGTTTGTCTTTGAACGGATGAGGTGATACTGTTGTTTATGACAAAGAAAGAGCAGGAGCGTATCTTTTACTCAAAATATCAAACCTGTTTTTAATGGATTTGATAAAATGAAGTGATATGCCTGCATCTATACGGATTGGGAAAGCAGATACATAGGCATGCATTTTCAGTATTGCCTCTATTATGGGAAGAAAGCGGAAAAAGGATAAACTGGCGAAGTGTTATGTATCATTATCAGATTGTGATGGAAACAAACAGAAAAATGGTATTTTCAGAGGAGATATCCGCCACAGAAAGGGCGGATATCGTGACAACTTTGTTAAACGGCATCTGTCCGCAAGAGGATATCCTGAAATATAAAAGACGCATGCGGGTCAATGCCGAAACAGATTGCATCTATCCCGGTTATTTTATCCCGCCATATAACGGAGGCAGGAAACTGCGGCTTGTGCAGGGGTATTTGCCGAAAACTAATATTCTCTACGCCAATCATTATGAACTGGAGATTCTCAGACTGCTGGTCCTGTTTGCACCGGAGAATCAAGCAGTTCAGGAAATGGTGGACACTTCATTACAGAGACTTCGGAATACCTGTTTCGGAAATTCATGTACGCAGGGTGAATGTTTTGCAACAGGAATCTGTGTGTTGCGATTTCTCACTGCAGCGCGTCCTGGTGATTTGGATTGGATCGATCGATTATTAGATCCTTTGGGTGAGGCGTTTCTTAGCTTTGGTGGCGGACAGGCGGCTGTACAGGAGGGAATTCCCCTGTCGTACTTACTGATGGCCTTTACGGACATCCATAATCAAAAAACCAGGGACTTTATTTGTCAAAAGAAAGCGTGGCTTTTGGATTTGCTGAGGAGAGGCTGGATCACGGGAAAATTGTCAAATGGAAAAATATCACAGGGAGACACTTATAATTTGATGGGAAAATATATCATAAGAAATGCGATCGGTACTCTGCCGGAGTATGAGGATGTCTCTCAGTATCGGATCTATACCAATCCGGATGACGAAAGATGTTACTGTGATATCTGAGTTTTACAAATAATCGGAAAAGTTGTTGTCATTTTACTAACATATTGCGAGCGACGCAGACTATATGATAAAGACGATAGCAATCAGGAGGCGCACGAACAAGTCGGAAACGGGGTGTGGAGTATTGTCTTGACGCCTGTAAAACCTGTACCGAGGGATTGGTTTCCTGAAAGATTAGATGATAAAAAGGTTTTTTACTGATGTAGAAACCAAAGTATTTGTAGTGGGGGATGGGGATGATTTGATGGGGGTGACGGAAGCAAATACAGAAGGGGACGGGCAAGATGATATTTCGACCATTAACAGCAGCTCCTTTTAAGCATGATTCGAGTTATCGGGAAGTAGAGCCGTGTCGGATGTTGCAGCCTTATGTCAGATGCTTTTGGGGCGGGGAAAAAGACTGTTCGGATACGAAAGTGGATGCATCCTTTGATATCATTATCCCTGATACCTGCGTAGATATCATATATTGTATTGATGATGCGGGTAATATGATGTCTTCCGACTACAATGGAGTCAACGACAGAACTTTTTGGCTGCAAAATTGCGAAAGCCCGGATCATAGGATATTTACGTTTGCGATTCGCTTCTATGCGTGGAGTGCTTATCTTTTTTCAGAGGATTCTTTGGCGGGGACGATAAATGAACGGTGTGATGTCAGGGAGAGATTTGGCTGGCTGGATCGGGAACTGCGCGGTCATCTGTCAGAACTTTGGAATCTGACGGAATTGATCCAATTGACAGAATCGATTCTTTTGAAAAGATTGGAACATGCAAGATACAATAAACATGTAGACAGGATTATGAGTGATATCCTCCGATATCAGGGAGCGATGGGAATCAATCAATTATCGCGGGAGCATTTCATCAGCGACAGACAGATGGAACGGTTGTTTCAGGACTATATCGGGATTACTCCCAAAAAGCTGAGTAATCTGATACGGTATCAATCTCTGTGGAGAGATATTGTATGCCACAGTGATTTTGATATCGCGGATGCGGTTTGTAAATACGGGTATACGGACGTGTCGCACCTGATGCGGGAGTTCAAACGCTATCATTCCATGAATATTCGGGAGGCAAGAGAAATGGCTTTACGGTACTATCCCAAAGAAGGGAATGGCTGTTGAGAATATGCAGATGTCGGAAATATACAATACAGCCTTTTCTGCATGTTATATAATTTAAAATTGAGGGCGCGTTTTCACGGATCAAATGAAAACGACAACTGTATTTTAAACTTTCATCATGCAAAGGAGGCATTTACATGAACACAAAAGAAACTATTTTAGCCCGCGCTGCTGAGATGATTGCGCAGCGTACCGTACGTCAGGACAAGGACAGCTACGGCACACTGATCACCATCGACCCGGACGGTTCTCCCGTGCCTACGACGATCAGCCCATCCCGCAGTGAGGGAATACGCTGGATCACTTTCTGTACCGGTCTGGGCGCGCCAAGCACTGTGCGCCTTGGGCAGAATAACAAAGCTGCCGTGTGCCTGAATTCTCCGACCTATCACATTTCTCTTACCGGTACGGCCGAGGTCTGCACCGATCCGGAAACCCGTCGGGAGATGTGGTACGAGGGTCTGGCGAATCATTTTACCGGTCCTGACGATCCCAATTTCTGCGTGATTCGCTTTACGACTAAGCGCTACAGCCTGTTTATAGACTGGGAATCGCTGAAAGGGGAAATCGTAAAATAGATTTCACACACGAACTTAATGAATCAGTGGAGGGGATGGACATGCTTTTTATACCAACTTTACATTGTGGCGGCCGCTGTGCAGAGGTGATTGCCTTATATAAAGAGGCATTTCAGTTAGAAGTTGACTGGCAGGGAAAAGACGAGAAAACAAACTTGATCTATCATACAGAGGCAAGAATCGGGAACCAAAGAATCAGGTTGTCTGATGGCGGCGTCGGAAAGGAAATTCAGGCGGATTCGTTATTTTTTGCGGTAGATTTTGATACGGCTGCCGAGGTGGAGAGAGCTTTCGACATCTTGAAAGAGGGAGGATGCGTGTTGGAAGAACCTCATAAAACAGATTTTGCAGCTTGCATGAGTGCAGTAAAAGACAAATTTGGATTTAAATGGTTCTTGATGGTTGAACGTTCAGAAAGCCAAATGGTTTGCAATGGGCAATAAGGTTGTCAAATTGAATTTCGTTTCGGAGAAAAGACATGAAAGATAAGTCAATCAGATTTTTGTTAAACCATGCGGGAGCGGTGATCCAATATCGCCTGCGAAAAGAGATCCTGGGGCAGATTTCAGAGGAAGAGGAGAGGCGCTTATTAGGAGAAATATACGAGCTGCCATATTTTAAACTTGTGCAGGCATATGCAAAACCGAACGGTTATATCGGCAGTGGTATGCACAGCTGGGATAACTGGCAGGGAACGGTTCTTCACGAAACGCCTTTACAGGACGGTGAGACGGCAGCAAGACTGCTCTCTTATTACGCAATCCCGAAAGAACATCCCCTTGTGGCAAATTTTGTGAAAGCGATGCGCGATGAGAATATTTTAAAACAGCAGTTTTCCTATATTTCGCCGGAAGTGGAACGATATCAGAATCGATTTATCGGCATACATAACGGCAATTGTCTCGGCGCACTGCTGTACACCATGCAGGCTCTGCTTGGATATGGGGATGATTATGATGATTTGATCGAGTTTCAGCAGACCTCGCTGAAAGGATTTGAGAGAATCTTACAACTGTCTTCTTTAGAGGAAATTTTGAAGCAGAGAAAGGGAGCGGAAAGGAAATATAAATATCCTTATATCGAAGCGGACGAGTATTTGCCGAACGGTTATACATTGGAGACCCTGGCATATACCAAAACCTGGAGAACAGAGAAAAATATCCGTCTGATGGCGGATGCGCTGAACCATATCAACAGGATCATGAAACCGGACACGCTGATGCATGTGAAAGTTAAGAGCAGATATTATGCGCCCTGCTATGCGCTTGTGACGCCGATCAGGGCATTTGATCCGGAATGCATTGATACGATCAATTACAGAAGGGTTTTGACGGAAATAGCAATGCTTGGCGTGGGGGAGCGGGTAAGCGTTATCAAAGAGTCCTTGGAGGCGATAGCCGCAGCGACGAATGACGAAGGAATACTGAAAATGAACCTTGCAAAGCCGCACAATAAGCACTATTCGCCAAAGAATATCAAATATCCTACGCCGTATGTGGATGTGAGATTGGAAGAAGATTACAGGAATGCGTATGGATTGGACTGCGATTTGACATTCTGGGCAGTGCAATTCAAAGATTTGGCTGCAAATAAATAGAAGCCGGGAGATTCCGAAGTTTGGACCGACATGGAAGGAGACTCTGTGGGTTAATCCGGGATAGGGGATAGAGAGATGAAGAAGGGAAAAGAACAAAATAAAAAGGAACAAAAGCTGACATTTTGGGAGACCATAAAAAATGACTGTTATGCGTTGAGGCTCGGATTTTCTATCGAGAAGAGCATGGTGATACATTCCTTTTTTATACAGGCGGCAGGATATTTTGAATGGGTTTTTTTCGATGCGATTTTCATACGATATATTGTCGGCGCGCTGGATCAGAATCAGGATTTCCGGCTGGTCTTTCAGTTTATTCTGATGTGTGGGGTGCTGTTTTTTTTGCTGAGCGTGTACAGGAATTATGTGGAGAACGTCGTATATCCCCTGACAGCGACGAAGCTGTATTACGGCGTTTATTCCAGACTGTATGAGAAGGCAAAAAATGTGGAGCTTCGATGCTATGAGGATCCGGATTTTTATAACCGGTATACGATGTCAATGGATGGTGCGGACACCAAAATCTTGGAAATTGTCCAGAATGTGTGGGGCGTGCTTGGTGGAACCGCGGCGACAATCGCGGTGTTTTGGTTTATGTACGACATTGACCATTACGCCGTACTGTTTATTCTGTCCCCACTGATCGGCAATTTTGTATTTGGTCATTATAAAAACAAATATGAGTTTAAGCGCTATCGGGAACAGGCTCCGGATGATAAAGTGCTCAACTATGTGAACCGTGTGATGTATCTTCCCGACTATGCAAAAGAAATCAGGCTTTCCAATGTGTTCTCGCTTTTAAAGCAGCAGTATCGCAATGCGACACAGCACAAAGTCCGCACGGCTGTGAAGTATGCTTTCAGTAACGCAAGCCTGAGTTTTTTGAAAATCACCTTTACCTTTACCGTGATTTTTGAGGGCGTGCTGCTGTACGCGGTATACCGCAATCGCGTCACGGGTTCCATCTCTTTGGCGCAGCTTACGGTCATGTCCAGCCTGATGGTAGCCATGACATGGATTCTGATCGGTTTGTTTGAAAATATTATGAATATCATGAAAAACGGCATGTTCATCAATAATCTGAAAGGATTTATGGATTATGAGGAAAAAATTCCCGAGGATCAGGATGGCGTGATGCCGGAGGAAAAATTTCAGACATTGGAATTTGATCATGTAAGCTTTTCCTATAAAGACGAAGAGACGATCAAAGACTTATCTTTTACGATCAGAGAGGGTGAGATCGCGGCCTTAGTCGGACATAACGGAGCCGGGAAAACCACGATCATTAAGCTGCTTTTGCGTCTGTACGACCCTGTTTCGGGTGTGATCCGGCTAAACGGAAGAGATATCAGGGAATACAATCTTCATGCGTACAGGGAGCTGTTCGCCGTCACGTTTCAGGATTTTTGCATATTCGGCATAAGTGTCATGGAGAATGTACTGATGGGAAGACACTATGAAAATGATGAACAGACGGCCGCGGATGCGCTGAAAAAGGCGGGTATTTATGAGAAAGTCATGTCCCTGCCGGAAGGCATGCACACGGTGATGACCAAGGAATTTGATGAAAATGGCGCAGTTTTTTCGGGCGGGGAGAGCCAGAAGCTTGCCGTGGCAAGAACATTTGCAAAAGATTCCTACATCAAGATTTTTGATGAGCCGTCAAGCGCGCTTGACCCAATAGCGGAGTATGAGCTTTTTCAGAATATTATGAAAGAAGGCAGCGATCACACCATGTTTTTTATCTCGCACAGACTGTCTTCGGTCAAAAAATGCGATAAGGTCTTTATGCTGGAAGGCGGACGGCTGATCGAGGAGGGTACTCACACGGAACTGATGGCGAAAAACGGCAGTTATGCGCGAATGTACCGTAGGCAGGCCATGAACTATCTGGCCTTGGACACGGAAGAGGAGGTGGCGGGTTGAAAAAGGATAAGAATGGCACAAAGCAGTCCGCCGCGATGGTATGGCGAAACAACTGGTTTTTGCTAAAACTGATGTTTAGCGCTTCGCCTGCGTTTATTATCTTTATGGTGATGGATGCCATACGGAATCAGGTATCCATCTTTTTTGAACACACCTACGGAATCGGCTACGTGCTGGAGGCCGCTGAATTTCATTATCCATTCCGACAGGTGGCGCAGTTTATACTGATCCTTGCTGCTTGTATCACGCTGGGCATGGTATTTACGGTGGTGGCGGGCGATTATATCCAGGAAAAGGAACGCCCAAAAGTCCGCGAAAAGATTAAAATGCTGTTATATGAAAAAACGAAAGAGCTGGATCTGGCGTGTTATGATAACCCGGAATATTATAACGAGATGGTACTTGCCATCTCCGAGGTAGACAAGCAGATCGACAGGTGCGAGCTCTTTTTGCGCAATACGGCGTCGGGTATTACGGTCTTTATATCCACGGGAATTTACTTCCTGATCAGGGACTCCTTTTCCATTGTGTTTGCGGCGGTTTCCTTTATCATGGCGTTTGCGTTTAACCAGTTGTATAATAAAAGCTCGTTTCAGATTCGAATGGAGCGCAATCCGCATGAGAGAAAGCGGGAGTATGTAAAAAGGGTGTTTTATCTGAATGACTATGCCAAGGAAATCCGCCTAAACCCTGAGATTCCCGGTATTTTGTCCCGGACTTTTGAACAGGCGAATAATGAAGTTTACAATGTGGAGAAACGGTATGCCGGAAGGCGGCATTTTCTGGGTGTTATGCGCAGATATGTAAGCAATGCCTTTTTCAGTGATGTGTTGTATATTTCCTATCTGGTTTTTCAGGCAGCAGTGAGGGGAACGTTGTCCTTCAGCGGGGTCGCCATTTTGTACAACTCTTTCGGAAGACTGAAAAGGGGAATGAGCATTTTTACCGATGTATATCCGTTTGCCTGCGAGAGCAGCCTGTATGTGCAGAAAATTCGTGATTTTTTGGCGTATGAGCCTAAGATACAGAGCGAGGAAGGCCTTGAACCGGCAAAAGGCGCTAAGGAGATGGAGCTGGACGGAGTTTCTTTTGCCTATGACAAGGAGAGTGGAGGGTTGCTGAAAGACCTGTCGCTCCACATTGCGCCCGGTGAGAAGATTGCGCTTGTAGGCTACAACGGCGCCGGGAAAACGACGCTTGTCAAGCTGCTTATGAGGCTCTATGACGTGGATGAAGGAAAGATTTTGGCTGACGGAAGGGATATCCGCTCTTATGACGTGCAAAAGTACAGGGATTCGATCGGAACGGTCTTTCAGGATTTTCAGATTTTTGCAGGCAGTGTTAAGGAAAACGTGCTCCTCGATGTCGCGGACGGCTGCGGCGAAAAAGAAATCAGAGAGGCCCTTGCGGACAGCGGATTGATGGAACGTGTGGATGGAATGGAAAAGGGGCTTGATACGCCGCTCACGACCGAGTTCATGGAGGACGGCATGAATCTGTCGGGCGGGGAGAGCCAGAAGCTCGCGATTGCCAGGGTTTTTTACAGGGAAGCCGGACTGATGATTCTGGACGAGCCCTCAAGTGCGCTTGATCCCATTGCGGAATACCAGCTGAACCATGCCATGCTTTTGGCGACAAAGGACAAGACAGTGATCTTTATCTCGCACCGTCTGTCCACCACCAGACTTGCCGACCGCATCATTATGCTGGAACAGGGCAGAATCGCAGAACAGGGCAGCCATGAGCAGCTTCTTGAAAGAAACGGAAAGTACGCGCAGATGTGGCGCGTGCAGGCAGGGGCATATATTGAAGTATAATGCCCTTTGAACTGAAAAGAAGGTAACGGAGCGCAATGCAAATGTTACATGATGTAATGTGAAAGACCTTCTCGCTGCATTATATGGGAATTATAATAGTTCATGTATGGCGATATTGCGTTAAACAGTATGATCACCTACGCAATCATTGCCGGATTTACGGAGGGAGTCACCAAAACATCCGTTAGGGAGATATACCGGATCGATGCAGGCGTGTTTCAAAAGAACGTGGATCGGTTTGTGGAAATGCTGCATATGCAGGACTTTTACCGGACGCCGGTAAGGCAGCTGAGCCTCGGTCAGAGAATGAAGGCGGAAGTGGCACTTTCTCTGTTGCATGAGCCGCCGATTTTGTATCTGGACGAGCCGACCATCGGGCTTGACGTGCTGGCGAAGGGGCGCATTATCTTTGACGGTTCGATTGAGCGTTTCAAAAAGGAGCACGCGGGGGAGGGCATTTCAGACATTGAGGATATGGTCAGGAGCATCTATGAGGAAGAACCGCTCACTGTTTAAATGGTGTGAGGGTGCGTCGAAGCGGATGAATCGTGTAGGCGGGAAAGGACCATAATAGAGGCTGGGGGGGGAGCAGCATATGACAACGGGAGAAAAGATAGCGGCATTGCGGAAAGAAAAGGGAATCACACAGGAGGAGCTTGCGGAGAGGCTTAACGTGGTGAGACAAACGGTATCGCGCTGGGAGATGGATGCCGCGTTTCCGGAGACCGAGAAGCTGATTAAGCTAAGCCGGATTTTGGAGTGCAGTATCGACTTTTTGCTAAGCGGCGAGATACAACAGGATTGTGAGAAAGAAGCACGGATATCTGCACGGGACTGTTTTCGGTTCATCCAAGAGTGTACTTACTGCTTTCTTGCGACAAACGCTGGCGAAAAGCCGAGGCTTCGGCCAATGGGATTTGTGTATGCGGATGAAAAGGCGCTGTATCTGGCTACAGATACCCGCAAGGGCGTTTATGAGGAACTGATAAAAAAGCCTTATGTGGAACTGGCAAGCTATAACTTAAATACCAGACGGTGGATTCGGATAAGCGGAAAGGCTAAGCAGGAGGAGTCTTTGGCGGTGCGGGAAGAAATGGAAATGTTATACCCGATGATCAGGCAGGAATATGTTGGAAAGGAAGAAGTCTATTTTGTGATTTTTAAAATCAGGATCGAGGAGGCGGTTATTGCATGAAAAGGAGATCAATCGGGCCAAGGCATGAGATGATTGTTCAGCCCGCGTTTATCATCGGTACTTACAGCGAGGACAAAAGCCCCGATTTTGCGCCGATCACATGGGTGAGCAAGACTTGCGAAGAGGGAGATGTGTATCTGATTGTCATCAGTATGTACGGCGAAAAGAAAACGAGGCAGAATGTGGCGCGAACGGGGCAGTTCAGCATCAATCTTGTCAGCACGGGGATGCTTGCGCTGATGGATTATTTCGGGCAGACGTCAGGTCACGACGGCGTGAAGGATGCGATGACCTACACCTACCAAAAGGCGGTCTGCGTCGATGCGCCCACGCTTGACGAAAGCCGTTTTGTCTGCGAGTGCGAAGTCCTCTCTTCGGTGGTCACCGGGCAGTCCGAGACCTTTTTTTGCCGGGTAAAGAATGTACAGATCGATGAAGAAATCGATATTGATGCGCGAGGCATTGACCTGACGCAGTTTGATCCGGTTATTTATTCCGGGAATTATCATTCCATTGGAGCGTATTTGGGAGCGATTGGGGATTATTATCATAAGGATGAAAAATGAAATTATATGGGATTCGATATGCAAAAGGTTTTCGATATGGGACAAGAGAAACTATTTTATCGGAAAATGTTGTGCCTTCCGTTTTATGCAATTGCAGTTTGGGGCACGTTATGAACTTTACGGAGGCATTTCTCGGCAGAGCGCTGGAAGGTAAAGTGGTGCGCGCGGTACTCCACGGAGACTTGACCTGTGAATACGAGATTACCATTCCGGACGATATCATGAGCAAATATGGACTCTCGTGACAGGGAAGCAGAAGGCTGAACTGTTACGGATTCTCAGGTATAGGCAGTGGGTGAATTGAAGAAACAGAAAACAGGGAGGTGCTGTATGACAACTTTGGAACGATTGTCACGGTCGATCTCCATGATGACAAATATACATTCCTGTTTATTTTCGGGAAAAAGGAGCGGGAATGTTTTGAAGAACAAAGGAGTGCGTTTTCGTAATGGATGTTTTTTGATGTGAACACGTTAGAACGACTGGAAGAAATCACATGGGAGATGCTGCCCTATGTTCCCTGACAGTATGAAAATCAGGTATCTGAGATTTAAAGTGATGGGAGGAGAAAATAATGACACTTGGCGCAACCCTATATATCAAAAATACAAAGGAAGCAGTAGTGTTTTATCAAAAGGCTTTTGGCATGACATTAGGCTATTATGAGAAATTTCCGGATGGGACATATATGCATGCTGAATTGCAAAAAGACGGAGTGACGATTTTTGCTGTCAGTGAACACAATAATGAGAAGCTGGTTGCAGATATGCACATGCAGGTGACAAATAGGATTTCTCCGACTGTGAGTTTAGGGATTGGGTTTGCGACGGAAGAAGAAGTGAAAAAGGCATATGATTTTTTGATGAAAGAAGGTACTGCTTATAGAGTAATAGGCGAATTACCATGGAGCAAATGCAGCGCTGATGTTTTAGATAAATTTGGGGTATATTGGTACCTGTATATGTAACAATGGCTGTTATGAAGTGCATTTCACGTTTTGAGCGATACCTGATGATTGAATGCAGGCAAAAAGAATAAACCATGACATAGGGTGTCAGGGTTTTGATGATATAATATCCGCAAAGAGCTGTGTCTTGAGGATTTATATGACAGTGAGTCCACAGGAAGCTTCCGAATATTACGTTGGGAGGAATTGATATGTTAGAGTTACCGGAAAGCTATACGATATCCGGACAGATAGAGAAGAACCTATGCGGAAAAATCATAAGTGATATTGAAGTACTGCATACACCGCACAGCTTCGCGTTCTTTCATGGTGATATTAAGGGCTATGGAGACTTATTGGAGGGACAGGCTGTTAAGAAAGCGACTTATCATGGCGGCATGGTTGAAATGGATACTGAGGATTGTATGATTGTGTTTGCTGATGGCGCATACCCCAGATATTATGAAGATAAGAAGAAGTTTCCCAAAAAACATCAATTAGCCATTTACTTTGACGACGAGACGGCGGTTTTTGTGTCAATACAAATGTATGGAATGATCTATATATTTCCCAAAGGGAAATGTACGGAAGGTTATTACATTTCATCTAGCAGTAAGATCAATCCGCTATGTGATGGATTTACGTTTGAATATTTTAGAAGCCTTTATCCCGGTAGTCATAAAAAAATAAGCGCAAAGGCATTCCTTGCTACAGAGCAGAGGATTCCGGGTCTTGGAAATGGTGTACTGCAGGATATATTGTGGGATGCCGGGATCGATCCGCGCTTTGACATGCGGGAAGCTTCTGAAACAGACTTTATGGCGTTATATACCGCAGTAAAGAAAATCTTAAAGGAAATGTGTGAACAGGGCGGCCGGGATACGGAAAAAGACTTATTTGGGAATAAGGGGAACTATATTACTCAATTGAGTAAAAATACATTGTATGAGCCATGTGTCAAATGCGGACATGAAATCCGAAAAGCAAACTTTCTGGGTGGAACCGTGTATTATTGTGAAAATTGTCAAAAGAAGATTTGATGGAATAGGGCGAAGAAAAGTGAGAGGTTGGGAATGGGGAGGAGGTAGGTTATGTACGAAAGAATGTTAAATAAACAGATGGAACCTTCCATAGAAGAAATGACGGCCTTTTGCGGTGAAAATGCAGAAAGGTTTTCTTCTTTGAACGAATGGCTGGAATCTGCTTTTCATACAGAACAGCAGGTTGTTTTCCCCTATGGAAATCACTACGGATGGGGCATTGCCCATAAAATCAAAGGCAAATTGATCTGCAATATTTTTGCGGAGGACAATGCGTTCACGGTGATGATGCGGCTGTCGGATAAACAGTATCAATCTGTTTATGAAAAACTTTATAAATACACACAGGAAGTGATAGATAACAAGTATCCCTGCGGTGACGGCGGGTGGATTCACTACCGAGTGACAAGCGAGGAGCATTTTGAGGATAGTAAGGCATTATTGACTGTGAAATGTAATCCGGTGAAAGAGTAGAGCATCCTGGGATTGCAAAATAAGTTTGGTGCTTTATAAACGATATGACATAAGTTTCAAATTTTTGGAGGTAACAACATTGAAAAAACTATCCCTTACTGAATTTTTGCGTTTAAGAAACTTGGTTTACCGCAGCGCAAGACCGCTCGACTACACACATTGGAAATTCCTTTTTGAAAAGGGAAGCTGTGACGATTTTCTCTCGGTTTTGTCCAGCTACCAAAACGAGGACGGCGGTTTCGGCTACGAGATCGAGTGCAACAACTGGAATCCCAATTCCTCGCCCTATACCGTATGTATCGCGCTGGATTATCTGGACACGACAGGCGATCAGGAAAGCGGCATCAAGAGCAGGATCATCGAGGGTATCGTCAAATATCTGAGTTCCGAAGCATATTTATTGGAAGACGGCTGGGTGGGGATGCAGGGGATTTCCGGTAACAATGATTATGCGCATATGCCGTGGTTTCATTACGATCCTGAAAAAGCAGCCAGAGCCGATATCGGGGTGACGAAGCGCCTTGCAGATTTCATTCTTACCTATGCAGACAAAGGCAGCAGCATTTACCGTAAGGCAGAAGGACTGAAAGAGCGGTACAGCCAATGCAGTCAGGTCCTTCTCCACGGTTATCCGGATTATGATCCCGTGGCGCTGAACATTCAGGCATATGATCCTGAGACCTATCCGTCATGGCTGCCCCTGCCGATTTATTTTATCGACTCTCCCGAAAGCAGTTTTTATCCGACGTGCCAAGAAACTGTGGAGAAGAATCTGGATAAGATCATTGATACTTTGCTTGAGACGCGCGAATTTTCATTTCCTTCTGCCGAGGAGCTTGACGCCTTTGAAAAGGGCAGTCCCCATCCGGATGGCAAGCGATGGTGCGTGGCAGAGCAGACGATTGGAAACTATTATTGGAACAGTCATTTTATCATAAGAGATTTGGATATTTTGAGGAAGTTTGGCAGATTGGATTTTGCTATACAATAGAAAAGTGCAACCGGTTGCAAAAATCTATTGGAAAAGGAGACGCTGATATATGTTTCATACCTTTCTTATCTCAGAAATTCACGATCAGGATGAAAAATCAGCCTTAGCAAGAGGGTTGCAAGTCATTGTTTGCGGAATAACGGTGCCTATTTTATGAACTTGTCCCAAACAGAATAATTTTAACAATCTGCGGTACGATAAAAAGAAACGAAAATTTTTTAGAAAAGAAAGGACTGCAGATTGTGAAATCACTTTGGAATGAAACAGCCATCCGTCCCGACTTCCCCACACTGCAAGGCGATTGCAAAACGGACGTCCTGATCATAGGCGGCGGTATCGCAGGTATCCTCACCGCCTATTTTTTGCGGGAAAAAGGAGTGCCTTATCTTTTGGTGGAAAAAGACAGGATCTGCGGCGGGACGACGGGAAACACGACGGCAAAGATCACTTATCAGCACGGGCTGATTTATCATAAACTTCTTGGCAGCGTCGGCTTGGAAAAGGCCCGCATGTATCTGGATGCAAATCGTCAGGCATTTGAAGAATACAAAAAACTTTGCCAAAAGATCGACTGTGCATATGAGGTAAAAGACAACTATGTGTATGCGGTAAATGATCGCAGAAAGCTTGATGATGAAATGCGTGCGCTCTCAAAGATCGGTTATGAGGCCCGATTTGCCGAGGATTTACCGCTGCCCGTTCATACGGCGGGAGCTGTCTGCTTTGAAAAACAGGCGCAGTTTCATCCGCTGAAATTTTTATACTCCATTGCAAAAGATTTGAAAATCTATGAGCACACCTTTGTGCGGGAGATGATTGGTACGACGGCTGTCACGGACGGTGGAAAGATCAGCGCGGATCAGGTCATTGTCACCACACATTTTCCTTTTATCAATAAGCATGGCAGTTATTTCCTAAAGCTGTATCAGCACCGCTCCTATGTGATTGCACTTCAAAATGCACAGGATGTGGAGGGCATGTACGTTGACGAGAGTAAGACAGGTTTTTCTTTTCGTAATTATGGAGACCTCCTGCTTTTGGGCGGAGGCGGGCACCGCACTGGCAAAAGCGGTGGAAATTGGAATGAGCTGAGGCGGTTTGCGGATGAAAATTATCCTCATGCGACGCAGCGGTATCACTGGGCGGCACAAGACTGTATGAGTCTTGATGATATTCCGTATATCGGGAACTATTCCAAACACATGCCGAATCTGTATGTTGCGAGCGGTTTTCGTAAATGGGGGATGACAGGCGCCATGGTGTCGGCGATGCTGCTTGGCGATATGATTTGCGGCAGTAAAAATGATTTCGCGCAAGTCTTTTGTCCGTCGAGAAGCATTCTCAAACCGCAGTTGTTTGTCAATGGGTTTGAATCCACCAAAAACCTGTTGACGCCGACAAAAAAACGCTGCCCGCATCTTGGCTGCGCGCTGAAATGGAATCCGGCCGAACACTCGTGGGACTGCGCCTGTCACGGTTCGCGTTTCGATGAGAGCGGAAAGGTGCTTGATAATCCCGCAAATCACCGCTTTCCTCTTTCAAAATTTTAGTTTATAATAGGAACAGCACAAACAGGAAGCAGCGATCTTAGAAACGAAATGCAGTGCAGAAATGGAGAAAAATCATGAAAGATAATTTTTGCCTGAAATCCGATACGCTTACGATCACTCCCGCAAATAGGGAAGACCTGTGGGAGTCTGAATGGAATATTGCCTTTCGAAAGGGTGACAAAGAGCAGCTGGGAACCGCGACCTTTGCTGGGGAGAAGGTCTTGGGAACCATCCCGCTTAATGTGGAACTGATGCCGAAATACAGAAACAGGGGGCTTGGTACGGAAATTATCCGCATGATGGTAAACTGGGCCTTTTTGCACAAGAACATATTTGAAGTGGTATCCAAAGTGGAGCATGAGAATGATAAGGGGATCAATGCCTTGCAGAAAGCAGGCTTCGTATACCGCGGCATCGACAAGGAAAAGGTAGAGACTTATTCCATTGTTAAACCCAAAACAGCGTGGACGGGCGTGTACCTGGTCGTTGGTATTTTGGTCGGCATGCTGCTGGGAATCATGCTGAACAGCTTATGGCTGGGCTTTGCCATCGGTATCGTCGCCAGCCTTTGCGTCGGCGGAATCATGGACAGCAATGCCGCGAAATATCGGGAAAGCGTTACCGGGAAAAGTGTGCGGACGGTAAGGCGTCCTAAAAAGAGCAAAATAGAGATGTAATGCTCCGTTGCATTTCGGTACAGGATACATTGCTTGTGGGCAGGCGGTCTGCATGGTAAAGTGAAGTCACGGTACCGAAATGAAAAGGAGGACAACAAAATGATACAGATTGGAGATAATATCAGAATTGCAAGAAAGCGCAAAGGTTTGACGCAGGAGGAACTTGCGGGACAGATCGGCGTGACGTCCCAGGCGGTGAGCCGATGGGAATCGGGCGCGGGGATGCCTGACATTTCCCTGATCGTTCCGATCGCGCAGGTACTGTCCGTTTCCACGGATATGTTGTTTGGCATGGACAGCGAAGGCAATGATAACCAGCTGCTGATGCAGCTTGCGAGTCTCTATCAGCAAATCGAGGCAAAGTATACTGCCCCGAGAGAGGCGGAACTGGAAAAGTGCAGATATCTGGAAGGCGAATGGGATAAAGATCCGGGGAATTTTGTGTATGCCATGAGCCTTGTGGAAAGAACGGCGGAGCTGAGCCGTTATGCCGATTTTGAGAACTATCAGTGCGATTGGGACAATAGAAAAAACAGAGCGATCCGTGCGGGTATGCAGGTGATCCGTTTTTGTAATTCGCGAATGCTGTTAGAGAGAACGCACTTTGCGCTTGCCTGGATCTACATCCATGAAAAGGATTTTGCAAGTGCGAGGGAGCATATCGAGCATCTGCCCAGCGTAAAAGAAAACCGCCTGCAGGAGAGCATCCTTGCACAGGTCGCCAGCTTTGAACAGGGCGTGGAAGGCATGAAGTCCGTATTGCGGAATAATCTGCAGAACATGGTGCGCGTTATGAATAAAGAGATTCTTTATGCCGTGGAGACCATGTCGTGGAAAGATACGCCGGAACAGGCGGTGGAATTTGCCGTATGGGGAATTGACCTGATGAAGCAGTTTTGTGTGAAGAAAGAATTGATTCCATATTGTCGGGGATTCTATCGGGATATCTATAAGTTTATGCTGCATGCTGACCTGCGGATGGAAAACTATGAGCAGGCAAAGAAGCACTGGCAGGAACTGTGCGAGGGGATGCAGATGCACTACAGCTATTATCAGGAAGTGCTGCAGGATGAAAACCTTATGGGCCTGTTTGTGGAACGGCAGTTAAATCATATGCGCAGCTATACGCAGGAATTTATCAACGAGCGGCAGGCCGCCATCAAGGAGCGGCTTAGAGACTGGCACGGGGAAGAAAAAGTAAGTCGCTTTCTGTCATGAAAGGAAAACAGCGATCATGAAAAACAGCATCATCGTTGCAGGAGTACCGCGGGCGGGGAAAAGCACCATTTCCCACCGCCTGGCGGCGCGGTTTGGCTATCAGCACATCAGCATGGACTCGATCATTGCAGGGTTTGAAAAATGTTTTCCGGAAACCGGGGTCAATACCTATGCCGGCTTATCTTCCATGGATACGATGCATATGATCAGCGGCAAGATGGCGCCGTTTGTGCGGGCAATGCTTGACAGCGCCGAATATGATGAATTTGAGCCCGGCATGGTGCTTGATATGTATCAGCTTTTGCCGGAGGAGAGGTTCGCGATCCAGAAAAAGTACGATACGGAGAAAGACTATACTTTTTACAAATCGGACGAGGAACTGAGAGAGGGCGCAGTTTACATCGTGGAACAAAGCATCCTGATGAAAGAGCAATGCCAAACATACGGCCTGCGGTATTTTGAGACGGCAAAGGACAGAGAGCAGGTATTCGAAGAATTTCTGAAAATCTTTTAAAACCCACCTAACCAACCCCGGTCTGTTACGACTATACAGGTGTAACGATCATGATCAAAACAAAAAGGCAAGCGATGAAAACAGACGAAACGTTGAAATTACTTGAGGATAAGAGCTTTCTCGATAAGATTTATCATTTTTCTTATCACAGATGCAGCACGTCCTTTGAAGCGGAAGATTTGTGTTCGGATATCATCCTGGCGGTCATTTCAGCCATACAAAAACAGGAGCAGATCGAAAATTTTTATGCCTTTGTATGGACGGTTGCCCGCAGGGTCTACGCGGATCACTGCAGAAAGAGGAACGCGGAGCGTCAGATAACCGTATCCGGTACGGAGAACAGTGATTTCCCATGGGAATCGCTGGAGGCAAAGGAAAATGAGATAGAGGCCTTTCTGGAGGAAGCGGCCGAGCGGGAACAGATCAGCCGGATCTTTCAGGAAATCGCGTTTTTGTCAAAGGCGTACCGCGATGTGATGGTCATGTATTACCTTGACGAGCGAAAGATAAAGGATATTGCAGGAAGGCTTGGCATCAGCGAAACGACTGTGAAGCAGCGTTTGTTTTCAGCACGCAATTCCATCAGAAAAGAGGTTGAGACGATGAGTGAAAGAAATTATCTTTTAAAGCCTGTTAAATTGGCATTTGCAGGAACCGGCGAGCCCGTCGGCAACGATCCCCGCACCAAGGCGGAGAGACTATTTTCCCAGAATTTGATTTATCTGTGTAAGGACAAACCAAAGTCAGCAAAGGAACTTTCGGAGGAACTGTGTATCCCCATGCCCTACATTGAGGAAGAACTGGAAATCCAGTGCCGCGGCGAAAATGGGAACTATGGGATGCTTCGCAAGCTTGATAATGGGAAATATGCGACAAATATTATTTTGGTCGATTACGAGGAGTACGATCAGGCAAATAAGATTTATGAAAAGCATCTTCCCGAATTTTGTGAAGTAATCAAAGCGGCGCTGCAGAAAAATGAGGAGAAGATTCTTTCGTTCCCCTATCTGAACGAGCAGAAAGATATGCGATTCATTCTGTGGTCTTTGATCTCCAGAACGGTTTGGAGCTTTGGGGGCTGGGTCAAGGAAATTCTTGCGGAAAAATACTTCGCAGACGTTGAGCCGGTGACAAGGGACTTTTCCTGCGTAGCGGTCGCTTACACGGATGAGCAGGAACCTGTTTTTGGCTTTTACGGTTGCGACGGCATATCAGCGTCATCCATCGGCGGTTATCAGTCCGTTGAGGTTGCTAACATATACGGCAAACATATCCAAGAGCATTTTCACTGTGGGCACAATCTGTCACTGGATTCCCAGCTTTTGATGGTACTTAGTGCGATCGGCGGGATTTCCATTGACGAATTATCGATGGAAGAAAAGGAGGTCGCAGCGAAAGCGATTGCGAACGGGTATCTGCGTAAGAGTGGCAGCAGGATAGAGCCGGGGATCATTGTGATCGACAGGAAGGATGCGGGAGATTTTTATAGTTTTTCCCGCAAACTTACAGAGGGCGTGGACGCGGTGGCGGAAGAGATCGCCGCAGAGCTGGCGGAATTTATGCGCAGTCATATCCCCGAATATTTGATGAATGAGTATCAGATCTATGCGGAGCTGATTGCGGGAGTCCGCATCCTGTCAAAGACGATCGATGCATGTATCGAAGAAGGACTGCTTGTGAAGCCCAAAAACAGAATCTGCGCGGAAGGCACGTGGATGATCGTAGAGAAGGAAGCGTAGCGGCAGCGCACAGATTGCATAGTTTTCTATCTTCTTCCCCCGATAAGACGATAAAGTCCTGTCGGGGGCCCTTTATTTGCTTTATTTGCTCCTTTCCGCTAGAATGGTAATATATAGCAGATCAAAAGAGGCGTACCGGAAGCGCAGCGTACAAATTTTGGCGAGCTGCCCTGCAAACAATTCCCAATACTCTTTGACGGGAGGCTTCCCGTCGATCCATTCCAACAGCAAAAAAGCATAACCGTTCGTACCCGCCTGCGTTCCGCTACCAAGGATGCGCGGTGTCCCGATACAGCCTGTCTGTGTGATCGCCTGCAAGCCGAGAGCTTCCGCTTGAAAGAAAGCGGCGTTTTTTATGGTATTGGACTTCATAAAAATGCGTGCGCCGTTTGTGAGGGTAAACCCGTAGGCGTCGTTGATATCGCCGCCGAAGACCCTGTCGGATTGTACGATCTTCTTGTCTTCTCCAAACAAAGATTCCAGCGCGGCATCGATAGAGGTAAATTGTTTTGGTGCGGTAAAAGCCATGCGGGTCACACTCCTTACTGCATTGCGGCGAAAAGTATATAGTCGAGTTAATTATTATCATACCGCAATGAGGGCGGGGAAGCAAGAAAGGATGCTGGTAAAAATAGGTATAATATTGTATAATAGTATAAGTTATCAAAAAGGACTGATGAAACGATAAGTAGACGGTATGGAGGGAAGATTGTAAATTGAAATTTTCACTCGCGAGATTAGGTTTGAGTAAATCTCTCCGAGATTAACTCTGCATTGCTTGCCGCAAATTCGTTCATGCGCAAAAAACAGCGTAGAAAGGGAGAAAAATATGGCAATTAAAATCGGAATCTTAGGGTACGGAAATCTGGGGCGTGGTGTGGAGTGCGCTGTGAAGCAAAACCCCGACATGGAACTTGTGGTGGTGTTTACCCGCAGAGACCCGGGGCAGGTCTCTATTCTTACAAAGACGGCGGCGGTCTGTCATGTGTCTGAGGCGGTGGACTGGAAAGAAAAGATCGACGTGATGATTTTGTGCGGCGGGAGCGCCACCGATCTGCCGACGCAAACACCGGAGTTTGCAAAGTTATTTAACGTTGTGGACAGCTTTGATACTCACGCGAAGATACCGCAGCATTTTGCTGCTGTGGACGCGGCTGCAAAGGGAGCTGGGAAGGTTGGTATCATCTCCGTGGGCTGGGACCCGGGCATGTTTTCTTTGAATCGCATGTATGCGAGCGCTATCCTGCCAAATGGCAAGGATTATACCTTTTGGGGAAAGGGCGTCAGCCAGGGGCATTCCGATGCGATCCGCCGCATTGCGGGCGTAAAGGACGCCAAACAGTATACGATCCCGGTGGAATCTGCGCTTGAGGCAGTGCGGGAGGGGAAAAATCCCGAACTGACAACCAGAGAAAAGCACACCAGAGAGTGTTTTGTGGTCTTGGAAGAAGGGGCGGATGCTGCGAAGGTAGAGCAGGAGATCAAGATCATGCCGAATTACTTTGCGGACTATGATACCACCGTACATTTTATCAGCGAGGAAGAACTAAAGCGTGACCACAGCGGCATCCCGCATGGCGGTTTTGTGCTGCGCAGTGGAAAGACGGGGTGGGAGGAGGAGAACAGCCACCTGATCGAGTATCGGTTGAAGCTCGACTCCAATCCGGAATTTACCTCCTGCGTGATTGCAGCCTATGCGAGGGCGGCATACCGCCTTCATCAGGAAGGGCAGACGGGCGCAAAGACGGTATTTGATATTCCACCTGCATATCTAAGCGCGATGAGTGGGGAAGAATTGCGGGCGAAAATGCTGTAGGATAAGGCGGATACGGACAGGGAAGGAACGACGGGGATGGTTACGTTAAAAGAAATTGCAAAAGAATGCAATGTGTCGCCGACTACGGTTTCCAATATTCTTAACGGGAAACCAAAGGTTAGTAACGATACCAAAAAGAAAGTGCTGGAAACGATTGATAAAATGGGTTATAAGCCCAATTATATCGCGCAGGGACTGCGGCGGCAGAAGACCAGAACGATCGGTATCATCGTGGAGGATATCGCGCAGTTTTCGACGCCGGAAATCGTGGAAGGTATTATGAGCAACGGTGAGGAAAAAGGCTATCGTACAGTTGTCAAAAATATGCGCCTCTATGCCAGATGGGGGGATATCTGGTACGGCGATGAGAACAGCTATCATTCCATATTAGATCCGGCCTTACAGGAACTGGAATCTATCAGAGTGGACGGTATTATTTATATTGCAGGGCATGCGAGGATCATCAATTGTTTTCCGCAGAGTTTTCCAATCCCGGCTGTCATGGCGTATGCCTTTTCCAAGAATCCGGACATCCCGTCGGTCGTGATAGACGATCAAAAGTCCGCCCATGAAATCGTGCAGTATTTGATATCCAAGAGGCATACCAAGATTGGCGTGATCGGAGGAAGGAAGAATAACATACATACGCAGCAGAGACTTTTAGGTTATCAGAAGGCTTTGCTTGAAAATGGGATCCCCTATAATCCGAATTGGGTCAGATATGCGGAGTGGGAGAAGGAAGACGACGGAAAAGCAGATTTGGATTCCCTGTAAGTTTATCGAGAGGCAGTCTGTTCATCAGTTGAAAACAGAATAACAGAGCAGCAGAATAGAGAAATGGAAGATAAGGGAATATTTTTTTGGAAGGTTTTAACATTCAACACAATGTGAATGATGCAATAAAATCTAAAATAATGCGCTGCAAACGAGGAATTTTTTGGGGTGCATGAAAAGAAAGGAGCAATCATGATCAGAAAGGTTAAAACAGAAAACGGATGGGTTAGGGGGATTGAAGCATCCGATCCAAGGATTACCGCTTTTAAGGGGATCCCCTTTGCGGTGCCTCCAATCGGGGAGAACAGATGGAGAGCGCCTCAGCCCTGTGCGGATTGGGAGGGCGTACGGGACGCATTTCGCTTTGGCCCAGCGGCGGTGCAGGATAAGCCGGGACTCGGCGATGACGTATATTGCCGTGAATGGCACGTGGATCCGGAGCTTCCTATGGATGAGGACTGCCTGTACCTGAACGTGTGGACGGGGGCAAAGAGCGCGGAGGAAGGGCTGCCGGTACTCGTATGGTATTACGGCGGCGGACTGCAGTGGGGGTATCCTGCGGAAATGGAGTTTGACGGAGAGCGGCTGGCACGCCGGGGCATCGTGGTGGTAACAGTCAATTACCGCATCAATGTCTTTGGATTTATGGCGCATCCGCAGCTGACAGAAAAACAGCCTGACGCGCCGACCAATTTCGGCAGCCTGGACCAGCAGGCAGGGTTGAAATGGGTGATACGAAATATCCGTGCCTTTGGCGGTGATCCTGAGCAGATCACCATTGCCGGACAGTCTGCGGGCGGCGGGAGCGTGCTAAGCCAGATGGCGTGTCCGCATAACAAGGGGTTGTTTCAGCGGGCCGTGATTATGAGCGGTATGATCGGAAGCCCTTATACAAAGCAGACCATCGGCATTCCTGAACCTCTTGCGGAGGCGGAGAAAAACGGCGCTGATTTTCTGGCGTTTGTCGGGGTGAAAGATATAGAGGAGGCAAGAAAACTAGATGCCTTTTATCTCCGCGACAAGTACGGCGAGTATGCAAAAGAGCACCCGCGTATGTTTACGGTGCTGGACAATTGTTTCTGTGTCGGAGATCCGCTTGTCATGCTTTTAAAAGGGGAAAGCGCGGATGTGCCGGTGATGGCGGGAAATACGGTCGATGAATTTTTGGAGGCGCTTCCGGCAGCTACCAAAGCGGAGGCGGAAGAAAAGGCGCGGCAGATCTTCGGAGACGACGCGCAGGTATACCTTGGATTTCCCGAAGTTTGGGCGGAAAGCGAAAAAGGAAGCTTCGGAAAAGTCAGCAGTTTGGAATGCACCATAAAAGGGGTGCTTGGCGGACGGAAGAAGAATGGGAGCGCACAGGATTCCTATTATTATAAGTTTGGACCGGAGATTCCCGGATGGGATCATGCGGGCTGTTTTCATTCTGTCGATCTGTGGTTTTTCTTTGAATCGCTGGCAAAATGCTGGCGGCCTTTTATCGGAAAGCATTATGACTTAGCAAGGCAGATGTGCAATTACTGGGCAAACTTTATCAAAAGCGGCAATCCCAACGGCGAAGACGCAGACGGACAGCCAATGCCCGTCTGGATACCTTATACGGATGAACAGCCGGCGGAAATGGTATTTACGACGGAAGGCGCAAAAGCTTTTGGCGGGCAGGAAAGCGGCTATATCAGATTTTTAAAGAAAAAGATTATTAGGGAGATGGAAGCCTGACGGAGGCTGTATTGTGCGGGAAAAGTCGACGATTTTGGAGAGGCAGAAAGGAAAAGAAATGGAAAAAGGAAAAAATAAAAACGGAAAAAATGAAAACGGATATCTGAAAGTATATACGAGAGAGCCGGACAAAGAAAATTATCCGGATGGGCTGGCATTTAGTATTCATATGGCGTACGGCGAAGACGAGAAAGAATTTTCTCCTTTGCATAAAAACTATGGCATCCTGTTTGCCGAAGCGGTCATTATGCCGAATGATACCCTTTCTCCGCGAGGCGTGAAGGAACCGAAAGTTTTTGCCCTAAAGGACGGCGGTTTCGGCATTGCCGCAGTGCGGGTGATGGAAAATGGAGATACGGACGAGGCGTGCGCTGGCAAGGTCCTTTTCTGGACGACAATAGACTGGATCGACTTTGAGGCGAAGGGGCTTGTGGCGGTTGACGAGGTGGAAGCGAAGGCTGTAATGGCCAATGGATTGACGGAAGATCATGTGGAAGTGGAGTCTGCCATTTTGAATCGGGCGGTCGAATATTGGAATTCGATTTATCATACAGAAACGGTCGTTCCGGAATGCGTGCAGCTGTCCTCTGAACAGGAGCTGGACGCGGTGATGGCGGAGGCGGTCTATTCGGACGGTTCCCGTGCGTCAAAGAGGGTGCTGTGGGAGAAAGATGCCATTGACTTTACCCGCCCGGGCATCTATGAGATCCGGGGAAGGGTGCAGAGCAAAAAGTTTACCTTCCCGTTGGCGGAAGGTTTTGGAGATCCCGTTATTTTTCCATGGGAGGGAAAGTGGTACTTTATATCGACCAGTGACAATACGGGCGATATCGGCCTGTATATCAGGGAAGCGGATACGGTGGAAGGGCTTTTTGCGGAAGGTGTGGTGCAGCATTTGATCCTGCCGCTTGATGAAAAACGGGAATTGATCCAGACTTTCTGGGCGCCGGAATTTCACGTGATCGGCGGGAAGCTGTATATCCTGTTTGCGGTCAGTGGTCACGCTTGGGGACCGCAGTGTCATCTTTTGAAATGGAAAGAAGGGCAGCCCCTTATCAAGGCAGAGAGCTGGGAGGATCCTGTCAGAGTGCAAAGGCAGGATGGCAGCTATCTGACGGAGGATGGGATCACGCTGGATATGACATTTCTAAGGACAAAGCGGCAGTCTTATGTGGTCTGGTCTTACAGACTGGGGATGTGGAAACCGCATGATACCGGTTCCATGCTCTGTATTGCCACGATAGATGAGCGTGAGCCGTGGAAATTGACCTCCGAACCGGTACGGCTTGCCCGCCCGTTGTATGGCTGGGAGAATGTGGACAATACCATCAACAATGAAGGCCCCTATGCCTTTATCAGGGACGGAAAGGTATACCTTGCCTATTCGGGCGGCGCGGCAAACAGCTACACCTATGCGGTGGGGCTGCTCACGGCAAGGGAGGAGGACGATCTGCTGGATGTCTCTAATTGGCAGAAACGCTGTACACCTGTACTTTCTTTTTATTCCGTGGAAGGCGAATACGGGCCGGGGCATAATTCCTTTTATGAGGATGAGGACGGGAATCTGATGATTGCCTATCACGCGGAAAAGGACAAAAAATCGACGCTCAGATGCGATGGGATCAGGCGGGTGCATTTCAGGAAGGACGGCACACCAGAATTTGGCATGTCTGCGAAAGAGGATTTTGATCCTGCGCTGGGAAGTGTGAGCATGAAGGTTGAGATTGTGCGGGGTTGAAAATAGTTTAAAATCGCAAAAGCGGGCTAAAGAATTTTTCTTTAGCCTCTTTTTTGCTATGCAAAGTGGTAAAATAAGGATAATAGAGTTATTTTTGTAATATGACCCTGCGTCAGGGGTTGCTTGTGACGCTGCGTCATAAGCTATTCTTGGCGTGAAGGAGGTGAAAAGCTGTGTCCAAATACACGACAGGAGAGATTGCAAAACTGTGCGACGTGACGGTGAGAACCGTTCAGTATTACGATACCCGCGGCATCCTTGTGCCATCGGAACTTTCGGAAGGCGGCAGACGCCTGTACTCCGAAAGTGATGTGAGAAAAATGAGGATCATCTGCTTCCTGCGGGAGCTGGGGCTTTCCATTGGCGCGATTTCCCAGATTCTTTCCGAAAAAGATTCGGGTAATGTGATTTCGCTGTTATTAGAGCAGCAGGAGCAGGATCTGAAAGGGGAAATCAGCGAGCGGCAGGAGAAACTGGAAAAGATGAAGACCTTAAAGCGCGAGTTGAAAAGCGTAGAGACGATCTCTGTCGAATCCATTGGGGACATAGCCTATATCATGTCAAATAAGAAGAAATTAAAAAGGATTCATGCGAATCTGCTGGTCGGCGGGATACCGATTACTATTTTGCAATGGGCAGGCATTGTACTGTGGATCACAAAAGGCTTGTGGCAGCTGTTTGCGTTTTGGGTGGTTGTTTTTATGCCATGCGCGTATCTGCTCTCAAAGTATTATTTTAACCATGTTGCCTATATCTGTCCGCAGTGTCACAGTGTTTTTAAGCCGACATTCAAAGAAGCCTTATGGGCAAAACATACGCCTGTGACCAGAAAACTGACCTGTACCGACTGCGGTCATCACGGGTTCTGCGTAGAGGTGGCGAGAGAGGAGGCATAAGATTGAAAAATAAGTCTATGGAGGAAATCATGGATAAGGCAGAAATGGATAGAGTAGAAAGGAAGCAGGAGCAGGTAGAATATGATAGGGCAAAGACAAGACGGTATCTGTTGTGGACCTTTGGCATTGCATGGTTGATGCAGGCTGGCGTGGCCCTGCTCTATCGCGGCGGGCTTTCCGTCATCGGGCAGATGATGGCGCAAATGCTCATGGCGCTGATGATGTTTGTGCCGATGCTTGGCGTGCTGCTTTCCGGGAACCGACTCGCGGGAATGGGCTGGAAACCGCATATCAAAGGAAGGTTGAAACCGCTTTTGATGGCCTGGTTTTTTCCGGCGATCCTGACTGCGCTTGGTGCCGCCATCTATTTCGCCGTCTTTCCGGGACATTTTGATGTGAGCGGCGCGTATCTGATAAGCATTGGCGGAGAGGCAGCGCTTTCGCAGCTGGAAGCACAGGGAATCTCCTATGCGCAGTATATTTTGATTTCTGTCGTCAGCTGCCTGACTTATGCGCCGTTTATCAATATGATTCCGGCGGTCGGAGAAGAAGCAGGATGGCGGGGCTTTCTCTATCCGCAGTTAAAGACGAAATACGGCAAAAAGAAGGGCCGGTTGATCGGCGGCGTGATCTGGGGAATTTGGCACTGGCCGCTCATGGCGCTGATCGGTTATGAGTACGGGACGGATTATATCGGTTTTCCCATTGTCGGGATGCTGCTGTTTTGTATTTTCACGATCGCGGCGGGAATTGCCTGCGACTGGCTGTATGAGAAAAGCGGGCTGATTTGGGTGCCGGCAATTTTCCACGGTGCGATCAATGCGGCGGCTACGGTCCCGGGCGCAGTCTGTCTGGCCAATACCGGTTCTCTGATTCTGCTGGGACCTGCGCCAATTGGCGTGCTGGCGGGGATTCCGCTCATGGTTTTTGCGGGCATCCTGTTTTATAAGTCTGAATAAAGGACAGGCAATGCGCGGGAACGCGGGATTGTAAAGGTGGTTCTTTTCTGCTATAATTTGAGCGTGATTCAAACGAGGAATGGAGGAAGCACGTCATGAGCAGAAAGAGATGGACCACCTTTATTTTATTGTCTGCGGCGCTTATGGGATCGTCAGTTGGCTGCGGCACGACGGCGGAGCCTGTAAACAGCAGTGCTTATAACGCGGTAAATGGTGCGGATGCGGCTGGTGCAGCGGAGACAGGAAATGAGAAACATAAAGAAACAGAAGTAAAAAGCGAGACTGCGGAAACGAGAGAAACGGCAGAATTAAAAGAAACAGAAGAAATAGAGGAAACGGAGCGTGAGGATATGCAGGATGCACGAAAAGACGGTATCGCGGAAGCAATCGAACAGGAGACTGCGTCGGTAGAACTGGAGACAGACGATTCGCAGGATGCGGAGGAGACGGCGGGAGAGCCGACAGCCGAGATCAGCGAACTCATTCCAACGAAGTATTCGTCGCGCAGATACAAACAATGCGGGACCGTTGAGCATATCACTTATCCCAGCTATGATTATTTTGGAGACGGTTCTGCGTTGGAAAAACCCGCCAATGTCTATCTGCCCTACGGTTATGATGAGACGAAACAGTATAACGTTCTCTATCTGATGCACGGCATCGGCGGCGACGAGAATGAGTGGGGTATGGTGGGTAACACCTCTCAGATCAAGATGATCATGGACAACCTTATTTTTAACGGCGATATCGAGCCCTTTATCGTAGTGACCCCCAATGGCCGCTCGGGTGCGGATTTCGCGAATAAAAGCTCTGATTATAATTCTTTTTATGAGTTTGGAAAGGAACTTAGAAACGATTTGATCCCTTATATCGAGAATCATTATGCGACCTATGGCAAAGCAGGAGAAGCAGACTACGATATGAAGGCGAACAGAGAACACAGAGCGATGGCGGGACTGTCTATGGGCGGCATGCAGACCATCAACATCGGGATGTGCGAATGTCTGGATATCATTGGCTGGTTTGGTGCGTTCTCTGCGGCGCCGACTTCTTATCCGGCGGCGGATGTCGTCAAAAAGATTGACGGGCAGTTCCCTGACGAGGAGATCAAATACTTTTACAATATCTGCGGGACCGACGATACGATCGCTTATCAGAGTTCGTCAACGGCGGCGAAAAAACTTCCGCAGCTAAGCGACAGATTTCAGGACGGCGAAAATTACATGTGGCAGGAATTGAGGGGCGGGCATGATTTTCGGATCTGGTATCTCGGCTTCTACAATTTTGCGCAACTCGTATTTAAGTAGCGTGAGAAGAACTTCTAATCACTCGCAGCAAGGGCTGGTTCATTAAAGCAGCATAGCAGCTTTTGAAGTTCTAAGTCTCACGCAGGAGAATGCCTAAAATGCGGCATTCTCCGCACATGCTTTTGTAAAAAAACTTTTTGGAGGATACGCATGAAAATCGCCATAGTGGATGACGAGGCGGACGAACAGGAGATTCTTGTCAAGTATATCAGAGAATGGGCAGAGGCGAAGAAGGAATTGGTAGAATTTGCCTGCTTTGCAAGCAGCGAAGCCTTCCTTTTTTCGTGGGAGGATGATAAGGATTACGCGCTGCTCGTTCTTGACATCGAGATGGGCGGGATCAGCGGTTTAGAGCTGGCAAAAAAGATCCGTTTGCAGGATGGGGATATTCCCATTCTATTCGTTACCGGATATGACGAGTATATGCAGTATGGCTATGACGTAGCGGCGCTTCATTATCTGCTCAAACCGGTACAGAAAGAGAAACTGTTTCAGGTTCTTGATAAGCTGGGAGAGCGGGAAGAAAGTCAAATATGCCTTATTGTCAATGCGGGCAATGAGGTGCGGCGGTTTCCGCTTTCTGCTATTTTTTATGTGGAAGCGGACGGACACGGCAGTATCCTGCACACGGCGGACGAGGTAGTTTCGGTAAGGGAATCCTTTGGGGAGATTGAAAAGCTGCTTTCAACGGAGGAAGCAGTCAAATGCCACAGGGCCTATCTGGTGAATCTGCGGTATGTTTCCGCCATCCGAGGCGCCGAGCTGATCCAGGATCACGGCGAAAGACTGCCGATTGCCAGAAGCCGCATGAAAAGCGTACAGGCTGCGTTTGTGCGCTATTATAAGGACAGACAAGGTTGAAGACTGAGAAATAAATTTGTGTAGAAATGGAGAAAGTTATGGGGTTGGCAATTGCTGTGGGCCTGGCGATGGTCGTTTTGGTTAACGTCGCGCTGTGGTTGTTTTGGATGCCTTGGTATGTGGATCGGAAAATCAGCCGTTTTCAAAATGAATTAGTGGACAGGCACTATGCCGAGGTCGAGACGATGTACCGCAAAATGCGTGGCTGGCGGCATGATTACCACAATCACATTCAGGTGCTGAAGGCGCATATGGAATTTGCGCGTTATGAGGAAGCAAAGCAGTATTTGACGATGTTAAACGACGATCTGAGCACTGTGGATACCGTGATCAAGACCGGCAATGTGATGGTGGATGCCATTTTAAACAGTAAGCTCACGATGATCAGGGAGAAGGAGATTCAGGTGGACGCAACGGCGGTCGTACCGCAGGATGTACCCTTTTCCGGGATCGATTTGTCGGTCCTGATTGGGAACCTTTTGGATAATGCCATGGAAGCTTGTGCGCAGGTCGTCAATAAGGACGAGCGGTTTATCCGAATCTATATCGATATCGTCAAAAAACAGCTCTACATTTCCGTCACCAATTCCATGGAAGGGAGAGCGAAAAGAAAAGGATTACAGTATCTTTCGACCAAGGCGGGCCTGCACGGGTTCGGGCTGATCCGCATCGACAGGATCGCCTCGAAATATGGGGGATTTATCAATAGGCAGAATGAGGAGGGCGTATTTGCAACGGAGGTCATGCTGCCGCTAATAGCGTGATAAGTGATGGGAGAATGCAATTCATGCGCGTGGGGATACCGTTCGTGCAGAATTGCATTTTTTGTTTCGCGCTTGTAATAATATGGATTTGCAATTGGCAAACGTTAGTGAAAAGAAGTGAGGTAACGTATGAACAGTAGGAAATATTCGTTGAGCGGAAATATCCTGTTTCATTTGAATAGTGCAAGACAGTGGAATCAGTGGGTCTGCTACTTCCAGTTTCTGGATGTGATACCGAATATGGCGGCGACATTTCTGGGGATCTGGCTGCCTTCGCTGATTGTCTCTGAATTGCAGAACGGCGTCTCGCTTTCGGTTTTGATGGCGAGCATTATCACTGTTTCTGTAGGGTTGTTACTCAGCAATGTGGCAGATACTGCCATGACACAGTATTTATATCGCAACGGCTTATCGCTGACGCTGTATTATGATAAGCTGGCCTTTGAGAAGACGATGAAGATCGACTATGATCTGCTGGAGAGCAAAGAGGTGCAGAAGCTGGTGGGGAATGTCTGGGGGACGCTGCGCAATGAGTTTGCAATCCGCTGGTCCGTGACCTCCATGCCGGTACTGATCGTTTCCGTTCTCAGCTCTGTTTTTTACGGATTTCTGCTTTGCAGGGTCAATGGCATTTTAGTGCTGGTGCTGATCGTCACGATAGGGGTCAATGCATTTTTACTGAAGCAGACAAGGGACATCCATGGGAAGTATCATGAGGAGCTTAGCAGACATACCAAGGCGGCAGCCTATATCAACCTTCACGCGATGGAGAGAAGCGACGGCAAAGATATCCGTATGTATCAGATGCAGGACTGGTTCCTGCGTAAGTATGACGATGCCGTTAGCGGTATGGATCGCATTTACGGGAAGATCCATACGCAGTATTTTTTGCGGAGATTCAAAGAGCTGGGGCTGGGATTTGCCGCGGAGCTGCTTTCTTACGGTTATCTTGTGTATCTGCTGGCGGAAGGGCGGATGTCTGTCTCTGCGTTTGTCTTTTCCGTGGGAGTGGTACGGACTTTTTTGACCAATTTTTCCACCCTGATCGGTCAGGTGCAAAGTCTCAATAATATCCATGCCTTTATTACCTATATCAGAAAACTGCTCGATCTGCCGGAAAAAGCGGAGGGGAAGGTTTTCGATACGGATAGGACGAAGGGCGTGGAGATTATTTTCAAGGATGTTTCGTTCCGCTATCCCGATGCGGATACCGATGTGTTAAGCGATATCAATCTGACGATCCGTTCCAATGAAAAGCTTGCTCTGATTGGCCTAAACGGCGCGGGCAAGACTACCTTTGTCAAGCTCTTATGCGGCTTTTACAAACCGACTAAGGGAGAGATTTTTGTCAACGGTATACCGCAAAGAGACTATGACAGGGACGCGTATCTGAAACTGGTATCCGCGCTGTTTCAGGATTCCATGCTCTTTCCGGTGTCGGTCGATGAAAATCTGACCGGGGAGGTGCGGACGCAGGCGGATAAGGAGCGGCTTTCCCATGTTTTGAAGCTGTCGGGTTTTGATAAGCGTTATCAGAGCCTTTCACGGGGCGGGGAGACGAAGATGGTACGTGAGGTCAATGAGGATGCGACGGATGTTTCCGGCGGGGAAAAGCAGAAACTGCTGTTTGCCAGAGCCTTGTATAAGGAGGCACCACTGCTTATTTTGGACGAGCCGACGGCAGCGCTCGATCCGATTGCGGAAAACGAATTGTATCTACGGTACGGGGAAGCGGCGAAAAACCGCACGGTGATTTTTATTTCCCATCGTTTATCCAGTACCAGATTCTGCGACAGGATCGCGCTCTTAGAGGGGACCCACATCATAGAGGAGGGCACGCATGAGGAGCTGATCGAAAAGAATGGCCGCTATGCTGCGCTTTTTGAGATGCAGAGTCAATATTATCGGGAAGGGGAGGCAGGCTGATGAAGAAGAAGGACTTTGAAAATCTGTGGTTTTTATTCAAGGCCGTTTACCGGCAGGAAAAGAAAACCTTTTATATCGGCGTGGCAGGCGCCGTTCTGGAAGCCGTTGACCGCTATCTTTTTGTGATTCTCTTGGGAATGATCATAGATGCCGCTTTAAGCGGTAAGTCTTTGAAAAATATGCTATGGATGATCGGGGCAGCGATCGGAGCCAAGTTTGCCTTAGAAGCACTGCAGAGTCGTCTCAGAGAGAGCTTAAAAAAGAAATTGGAGAATTTCCCGAAAGAATTTGCCAGCAGAGACCTAAATCAAAAAGCGCTGACGATGGATTATGAATATCTGGAAGATGCAAACGCCAGAGATATCAGGTACCGCTCTTTTCAAAGATCCTTTTACGGGATAGGCGGCTGGCTGATGATGGTAATATATTCTACGGTGAAAAACGGGGTGTCCATCATCATTTCGATCGGCATCGTGGCGCCCATGTTTCAGGCAGTTTCCGGGGGAGAAATTACCCGGATCAGTTCTGCATGGTGTTCCGTTTTCCTGCTTGTTGGATTAGGGCTGTTAGCCTGGGCCGGCTGCAGGATCAGTGTCGGAGGGACGCGAAAGGCCATGCAGAAGTATTATGATAATTCCGCAGCCTATACTCAAAAAATGTATTATCTAGATCTGCTGGCAGGCGTCGAGCCGCAGAAGGATATCAGGGTGATGCATTTTGAACAGGTGATTCATCAGGAGGTGGAGGCGCTCTTTGACTCGATTCATGAGAACGAGAAGCAGCAGAACAGGATCTATGTGCGCAGGAATTATCTGCAGCAGCTGAGCTTTGGTATGAGCAGTTTGTTTATTTATCTGTTTGTCGGTTTACGGGCTTACGCAGGGGTGATCACGCTGGGCAATGTGGTCACTTATGCGTCCGGCATGGAACAATTTATCTATGCAATCAATCATTTATCCGTGATGATTGGCCACTTAAAGTCAGCCGCCATGTATGCGGAGGATTACAGATCATTTATTGAGCTGGGAAAGCGAAAATACGAGGGGACGATCCCCGTGGAAAAGCGGCGTGATGATCGCTTCTCCGTGGAATTTGTCAATGTGTCCTTTAAATATCCGGGCTCCGATATCTATGTGATCAAAAATCTGAATCTCAAGTTTGTCATCGGGGAGAAGATGGCGATCGTGGGGAAGAACGGTTCGGGAAAGACAACGTTCATCAAGCTCTTATGCCGCCTGTATGATGTGACAGAAGGCTGCATCAAGTTGAACGGTATTGATATCAGAAAATATGATTATAAAGATTACTGCGCGCTCTTTGCCTTGGTGTTTCAGGACTTTCAGATCTTTGCCTTTGAGGTCGGCGAAAATGTGGCGGCGGGAAGCGAGGCGGATGAGGAGCGGGTCGTTACTGCCATGAAAAAAGCGGGGCTTGATGAGCGGCTTGAGACGCTTACGGACGGCCTTCGCACTTGTGTGGGAAAGGAGTATGATGAGCGGGGCGTCGCCTTTTCGGGCGGCGAGAAACAGAAATTGGCAATCGCGAGAGCGGTCTACAAGGATGCTGCCTTTGTGATCATGGACGAGCCGACGGCAGCGCTGGATCCCGAAGCGGAGGCGCAAGTCTTTGCGGGGTTTGATAAAATGGTGGGGAAAAAGACGGCAATCTATATTTCCCACCGTCTGGCTTCCTGCAGGTTCTGCGAGGACATTCTGGTCTTTGACGAGGGAAAAGTGGTCCAGCACGGGGCGCATGAAGAATTGGAGGGACAGGAGGGATTGTACCGACAGCTGTGGAATGCGCAGGCGCAGTATTATCAATAGAGAGGGTGGGGAATCGTGTTTTAGAGGCAGGTCTGTACCGATGCTTGGAGGATAGCGTTTGCTTAATATGATCTGTTTTAGGGAATTGCGCTTTCGTAAATAGTTTGCTAGAATGCGATTAGAAGGAATTGGGATAAAAAGGAATGCGTTTGGAATCGCCAAGGGGCATATGATACTCTGATGAGAAAATATATTTTGCAATGAGGTGACAGCGTTGGTACGAATTGCTATCTGTGACGACGAAAAAGATGCCGTCGCGCTGCATGAAAACATCATAAAGGACAGCCTGCAAGCTTGCGGTATCGGCTATGAAATCACTGCTTATACATCCGGCAGTAATCTGTTGTCTGACATTACGGAGGATGGATTTTTTTATGATCTGATCCTGTCGGACATTGAAATGCCCGATGTCACCGGCATGGAACTTGCGGAGAAGATAAAGCCATTTCTGCCCAATAGTAAAGTTATTTTTATCACTTCGCATATCGAATATGCCATTGACGCGTTCGAACTTTCCATCTTTCGCTATGTGCCGAAAAACGATTTGGAAAACCGACTGAGAGCGGCCGTTACAGACGCGGCAAAGCTGATTGAGCTGGAAGCGGGCAAAGAGTATCTCATTCAGGCGGCGGGGAGAGTGGAGAAGATAGCGTATAAGGATATCTTTTATGTTCAGCGTGACGGCGGAAAAAATGCAGAAATCTATTCCGCAGCGGGAATATCAAAAGTCAGGAAAAGCCTTCAGCAGGTATTTTCGGAACTGGACGCGCCGGAGTTTCTTTTTATTGACAGGGGCTGTATCGTAAACATCATACAGATCATGAAAGTGGCTGACGGGATGGCATTTCTCAAAAATGGGGAAGCGCTGCCAATCAGCCGTTCCCATTTACAGGAAGTCAAACGGCAGATCAACAGGTATTGGGGGACGCACATCGGATGAATGGCTGTCAGATCATATCCTATTTTTTTACAAACGGGCTGCGGATCTTCGTTTGCCTGTACCTTGTCATAGCAGTATTAAAGGTGGCCGCCGACTGGAAAAAGGCGGGTATCTTCTCCGCATTGGCGGCTGTTTTGGGCACGGTACTGTCAACCTTACATGCTGCGCAGATCTATGTCACGGGCGCTGAAATCATCCTTATCATAGTGCTTGTCCGCTATCTGATCAAAACAGAACTGCGGATGCCGCTTTTTCTGACCTTTTTCTATGAGATCACGGTTTTACTGTGGGAATTTATGGCGTCTGCATATTTGGGAATCCTGTTTCAGTCGGAGCGTTTTCTTAACAAAAATCTGCCGGAATATATGGCAGCGGTATGGGTGGTGCGACTGCTGATGCTTAGCATCATTTTGTGGAAGATAAGAGCTGACCAAAACGAAGACGACTTGTCGTCTTTTCAAAAAGAAGGACAAGGAATAAACAGAATGATATCTGGGATCGCCGTTGCGGGTATCTTCGGGGTCGTCTTTTTATCCGGGCAGAACGTCATCGCCATAGAGGACGAGGAGATGACAACTTGGATCATTTTTGCCATGCTGATTCTTGTGGCAGTCCTGCTTTTTTATCTTGGCCGTCAATATGAGATGGAGAAAAAAGTAGCGCAGTTGGAAAAGGAAAGGAATGATTTGCTGCTGCGGGATTATCGGCTGCTGAAAGATACCTATGCGGCCAATGCAAGGCTGTTCCATGATTTTCACAATCACATCGAGGCGCTGCACCGTTATCTGGTAAAAGAGAGGACGGCGGAGGCCGTTCAGTATCTGGAAGGTCTGCGCACACCGATCGAAGCGGTCACGCAGTCCGTCTGGACAGGGGATGAGGCGGCAGATTATCTGTTAAGCAGCAGGCAGGCTCTTGCCGCGTCCAGAGAGATACAGATCCGCTATCACATCGAATATCCGCGGCACACCAATATCCGCAGTGTCGATTTGGTGGCAATTTTGGGGAATCTTTTGGATAATGCTTTTGAAGCGGTAGAAGATACGGAAGGGAATCTGCGTTTTGTGGAGCTGACCGTCCGCCGCATCCATGAAATGCTCATTATCAAATTGGTAAACGGCTGTAAAGCGGCGCCTGTCATAGCAGAAGGGGAAGTGAAGACCACGAAGCAGGATAAGAATCTGCACGGCTGGGGATTGAAAAGCATCCGCACTGCGGCGGAGTATTATGATGGCACGGTGGAAACGGAGTATGAAAATAATAGGTTTTGTACGGTGGTTACGCTGTCTTTCGAGCCTGTAAAAGCGGTATAGCTACATTTTGTAATCTTTTGGAATCAGGTAAGTTGTCTTGGAAATGCGCATGGAATCTTTAGCTTCAAACGCATTTTCAGGGCAATTTTATACTTTATGGACAAAAATCAGCCGTTCGCGGACAAAACGGCACAAAGGTGTTTTTTGCGGTATGCTGTGACCATAGCGTAACGGATGCGCTGAGTTGAAAGGAGGATATAACATGAGACACTTTTATTTTCGTTTGTTGTTTGGTATCGTTTGGCTGGCGGTGGCGGCTGTCAGCGCCGTAAAGGGAAATGTTTCTCTGGCAGCTCTCTATGTGACGGTAGGCATCGTATTTTTGGGGTCTGCTTATGCGATCCGAAAAAAGGAGAAAGAAAATGCGCAGTGAAACATTGAACAGGGGAGAACTTTTAACCCTGAAAAATCTAAACGTCTGGTATACAAAAGGCAGACCTGTTCTGGATCAGTTTTCCATGGAGCTGCGGACAAATGAAGTGGTCGGACTGATTGGCTTGAACGGAGCAGGCAAGACCACCCTGATCAAGACCCTGGCCGGGCTGATCGACAGTTTTCAGGTGGATACCGCTCTGTGGCAGGGTGAGCCGCTTTCCTTTCGGGACAGAGAATTTAAGAAAGAGCGGTATGTTGTCTTTGCCGAAGACCATTCCTTCCGCTTCTTTACCTTTCGCGAGTATCTTTCCTATGTGGGAACTTCCTATGGAAAGAAACTGACGGGGCCTGAGGTAGAGGAATTGGTGCAGGGGTTTCATTTTGACAAATATACAGATGTCCTGTTGAAAGACTTGTCAATGGGGAATCTGAAAAAGGCGTATCTGATCACTGCCTTTGCGCTGAAACCAAGGTTTCTGATGCTGGATGAACCTGTGAACGGTCTGGATTTCCAGAGCACGGAATATTTGTATCAGTTGATCAGCAGTTATCGGCAGTATGGCACCTTGCTTTTTTCATCCCATATCCTGGAAAGCATCTGCCTGACTTCCGACCGGGTGTTTGTATTGGAGCATGGACAGATCGGGCAGTGTTTTGCGGGGCAGGAGATCGAAGCGGAGAACATCAGGGAGGCACTGGAAAAATGATGATACTAAAAGCCCTATTCAAACAGTTTTTTGGTGCAAAGTACGAACGCGTCGGGAAAAGTCTTGCCGCCTGCCTGATCCTGTTTCTTGCCGTTCGAGCGGCGGAGATTCGTGTGGAGATTGCGCCGTTTATCCTGTTTTTGACGGCAACGGCAGTTTCGACGGGTGTCATGTGGCAGACGCTTCATGATGCGGGAAATGCAGAGCGTATGACGGGGCTGTTTATGCTGCCCTTTCAGGACGGAGAAATGACGGTTTCTCTGGTACTCGCCTTTACCTGCTATACGTTAGTGACCAAGACATTCCTTGTGCTTTCGCTGTTTTTTGCTTTACAGGAATGGAATACGCTGCAGATTGCCACGGCCCTGTTGTGTGCCTGTGGTGGATGCGTAGCGGCAGCGCTATGCTATATGGTGACAAAGGAAGCTGCGCATCCCGAAAAAGGAAAGCGGATGGCGGATGCCTATGTATTTTACAGGCCGATTTCTGTGAAACAACTGATCAGGCATGGCGGAGGGAGCGGAAGCGTATTCCTGTATCTTATGCGTTACCTGATGACGAATCGGAGTTATCTGTGGAATACCGTTGGCCTGTGCGCGGTGGCAGGTATCCTGCCGATGCTGCTAGGGCAGTTTGCGGGAGTGTATGTGATGCCGTTGGGGTTTGCCATTCTCTGTTTGAATACGCCGCTTTGTATCCTGTTGTCCGTTGATCCCGATCTGGAGCAGGCGGTGCGGACATTGCCCGGACAGGCAGCGCGGTTTTGCAGCCGCTATACGCTCTTTCTGTTTGTTGTTAATCTGGCGGTAAACAGCGTGTATTTGATTAGCTGGCAGATGCAGCATGGCGGTGTGGGCGGCAGAGAAATCCTGACTGCGGTGCTGATCACAGTGCAGAGCGCGATCCTCTCTGTTTTGTTGGAATGGGTTTACCCGATTCGTAATTGGAAGGTCGAAAACGATCTGTGGCATCATCCGCGAAAATACCTGGTACCGCTTATGATGCTGCTGATTGCAGGGGTTATCGCTATGTGGCCTGCAAGTATATGGGGATTGTTGTGCTTTGTTATAGTCGAAGTTTTAAGTTTATTATTTATCACAAGGAAGATTCATTAGCAGAGGAAAAACGAAGATATTAAGATATCCTTAAGTTGATTGCACTTCGGATGAAAATATGATAGGTTTAAGACATAAATTGTAAGAATTGATCTGCAGATTATTGAAATAATAATGCTATCAACGAAAGGAAAAGGACGGGGTTACTTATGAAGAGCAGGCTGTATTATGTACTGTATTTTTTGTATGCTGTTGTGGTGGCTTTTGTTTTGTACTTAAACGGCGTATTTACCGGGGAATGGAGTTCCTATACGAATCTGGTCATTAATCTGGTATTCCTGTTTATTATCGGGATCCTGTTTGTCATATCCTCCATAAGTTTCGGCAGGCTCAACAGAGTCACCTATGAGCTGGAGGATGTCATGCTCCGTCTGCAAAAAGAGTATAAGGAGGCAGGCGGGAAGAATCTTTGGGCGAATTATCAGGATCATGCCAAGGTGTTTGAAGAAAAGGAACTGCAGGAAGCGTTCCACAAATACTGTCTGCGGGTAAAAGGCACAAGGACAAGGCGGGGCGCTGATCCTGCCTGCGATTTGGGAGAATATATCAACGAGGATCTTCTGGACCGGGTGGGCATGAACTTCTTCAATTCCGGTATGTCCGGGACGCTTACGGGCCTGGGGATCCTGGGTACGTTTCTTGGGTTGTCCATGGGACTTGGCGCATTCAGCGGGGACGATATCTTTACGATCTCCGACAACGTGGGTTCTCTGCTTTCGGGTATGAAAGTGGCTTTTCACACTTCGGTGTATGGTATCCTGTTTTCACTGGTATTCAATGTCGTCTACCGCAGTATCATGTCGGACGCCTATGAGGTGCTGAATGAATTTTTATGCGTGTTTCGACAGACCGCACAGCCGATTGGTCTGAAAGAGGATGAAAATGCGGCGACCATGCTTGTCTATCAGGCGGGGATGGCGAGTTCTCTAAAGCAGATGCTTGAACTGATGAAAGGAAATGCAGCAGAGCAGACGGCAGGCGTAGAGCGTATTGTGGAGCAGTTTACCGCACAGATGCAGACGGCTTTGAATACGGACTTTCAGAAACTTGGGAATACCTTAAAGAGTGCGGGCGAATCGCAGGCAGTCAGTGCGAAAAATGCCGCGGAGATGGTGGAGGCGGTCACCGCTTTGGTGGAGGTAAACCGAAACGTGCAGGAGGCGCTTCTCAAGGTGATGGAAAGGCAGGAAGCTTTTGCGGGGGAGCTTGCCGGGCAGAAAAAAATGCTGGCGGATGCCTGCAGCGATATGAGCGATGAGATCAGCAGTCAGATTTACACCTTTGAACAGATGAGGAATTTGTATGAGAAATAGACAGAGGGACAGGGAGGCGTTCAGGGAGCACAGTTTTTGGCAGTCCTATTCGGATATGATGGCTGCGCTGCTGCTGATTTTTATTTTGATGATCGCCATAACACTTGCCATATACCGACAAAAAACAAATGATTTGGAGAACACCAGACTGGCGCTTTATACAGCGCAGAGTGAACTGGACGAAACAATAAAGGATCTGGAGTTTTCCAAGGCGGAGCTGGAAAAGTCCAATGAGGAGCTGGAGTCTTCTTTGACGGAATTGCAGCAGGCTTACGAGCAGGCGGCCCTGACACAGGAGGAGTTGGACAACGCCTATCTGGAGATCGAAAATGCCAGACAGGAATTGACGACGACGAAACAGGAGCTGCAGGACATCGTCGGCATCCGCACGGATATCATCGGAGCACTGCAGTCCGCGTTCAGCAATTCCACGATGAAGGTAGATGCTCAGACGGGGTCCATTACCTTTTCTTCTGATGTGCTTTTCCGCTACAACAGCGCTTCTCTCACCGCGGACAGCAGGGACACTTTAAAGAACGTGATTCCGATGTATCTGGATGTGCTGCTGCAGGATCAGTTTCGCGGCTATATCGCGGAGATCATTATTGAGGGACATACCGATACGGACGGCGGCTATCAGAGCAACATGGAGCTGTCTTATGAGAGAGCCAAGGCGGTGGCGGATTTTTGCCTGAACAAGCGAAACGGGCTTGGTGAGACGGAGATCGAACAATTACAGAAACTGCTCACCGTCAACGGGAAATCGTGGAGCAACCCTGTCTATCTGAAGGACGCTTCCGGCAGCCAAACAGAAGAAGTGGATATGCCGGCCTCCAGAAGGGTGGAGATCAAATTCCGCCTGAAGGAGGATGAAATGATCGAGAAGATCGCGGGGGTTTTGGAGCAGAGATAAAAAAGTGTTGACATTTTGCTATCATACGATTAACATGAAAGCATGTACTTGCATACGCAAAGAGACGGTATGTAATCATAGATATTCAGAAAGCGGGGAAGCAGGTTTTGGATGAAACAAGCCAGAAGATCATCGACGCAGCTATGACATTAGTCAGGGATAAGGGATATGTTGCCACCACTACCAAAGAGATCGCAAAGGCCGCAGGTGTAAACGAGTGTACCCTGTTCCGCAAGTTTGAGAGCAAAAAAGATATCGTCCTGCAGGGGGCAAATCAGGCGGGCTGGCGGGCGAATGTCGTGCCGGAAATCTTTAAAAATGTGGTGTGGGAACTGGAAACGGATGTGGAAATGTTCATGAGGGCATACATTGACAGAATGACGCCGGATTTCGTCAATCTGTCGATCGGGTTAAGGGCGCCGCAGCTCTATGAGGAGACGAAACAGCTGATCATGAAAGTCCCGCAGGCTTTTCTAACGTGCTTTACCAATTATCTGGAGCAGATGTGCAGGAAGGGAAAGATAGCGAAGAAGGACTTTCAGGCGCTGGCGATGACGGTTTTTTCGGCAACGTTTGGCTATACGTTTCTGAACGCCTCTTTTGGAAAAGAGTTGACGGATGTGGAAAAGGATGCGTACATCAAGGAAAGTGTGCAGATGTTTGTGAAAGGGTTGGAGCAGTAAAGAGAAAAATGTTTAGACAGGTTTCAGCAATTTAGGAACGGACTTTGCGAAAGAGACCGGGGTGACGGATTACGAAGTTGGCGCTGTCATAGGGCAGTGCCAAAAAATTAGCCAATATGCAAGCAAGTACACGCATTATAACAGAAAGGCGGTAAAACCATGCAACAGATCACGGGTGCGGATTTATTTGTAAAAGCATTGAAGGAAGAAAAAGTGGATACGCTGTTTGCTTATCCGGGCGGGCAGGCGATAGACCTGTTTAATGCTCTCTATGGGGAAAAGGAGATCGATGTGATCCTGCCCCGTCATGAGCAGGGGCTGATCCATGCGGCGGACGGTTACGCGCGTTCCACAGGGAAGGTCGGCGTCTGCCTTGTGACCAGCGGGCCGGGGGCGACGAACCTCGTGACCGGGATCGCAACGGCAAACTATGACAGCGTTCCGTTGGTGTGTTTTACCGGGCAGGTGCCGACGAACCTGATCGGGCATGACGCTTTTCAGGAAGTCGATATTGTCGGGATCACGCGGAGCATCTGCAAGTATGCGGTGACGGTGAAAAGGAGAGAAGATCTTGCGGAAACGATCAAAAAGGCGTTTCACATGGCAAAGACGGGAAAGCCGGGTGTGGCGGTGGTAGATTTGCCGAAAGATATCCAGAAAGCATACGGAAGTGACGCGTACCCGCAAGAGATAACGATTAGGAGCAGTAGGCTGCCATTTTCTACGTATAAGGAGCAGATGGAAAAAGCGTTGGGACTGTTGAATCAGGCAGAAAAGCCCTTATTTTTAATTGGCGGCGGCGTGAACATTGCCCGTGCAAACAAGGAAATGACACAGCTCGCACAGCTGACGGGCGTTCCCGTGGTCACGACCATTATGGGAAAGGGAGCAATTCCTTCGACACATAGCCTCTATGTTGGCAACTTGGGGATCCACGGAAGTTTTGCAGCGAATTGGGCGGTCAGTCACTGTGACGTCCTCTTTTCCATCGGTACGCGGTTCAATGACCGTATCACGGGAAAGACAGAAACATTTGCGGCAGGGGCGAAGATCATCCACATTGATATTGAAAAGAATTGCATTTCACGAAATATTACGGCTGATATTCCAATCGTGGCGGATGCGAAGGAAGCCATCTCTTTCTTGCTGGAAAAGGGAAAGCTGCTTTCTGTTTTCGATTGGGTAGAGGAAATCAATTGTTTGAAAAGGGAATATCCTATCGCTATGGAAAAGAACGGCTTGACGCCGCAGATGGTGATCGAGGCTGTAAATGACATGTTTACGGACGCTGTGATCGCGACCGATGTGGGGCAGAATCAGTTGTGGACGACACAGTTTCTTGCGCTTACGGAAAACAGACAGATGCTGACGTCGGGCGGTCTGGGAACGATGGGCTATGGCTTGCCTGCGGCAATCGGGGCAAAACTTGGCAATCCGCAAAAGTCTGTGGTCGTTATAACAGGTGACGGCGGGATGCAGATGAACATTCAGGAGATGGCAACCGCTGTCGTGTACGAACTGCCGATCATCATCTGCATATTGAACAACGGTTATTTGGGGAACGTGCGGCAATGGCAGGAAATGTTTTATGATAGAAGATATGTAAGTACCTGTATGCGCTATCGTCGAAGTTGCGAAACGGACTGTAACAATCCTCATCAGGAATGCCCGGAGTATACGCCTGATTTTGTCAGATTGGCGGAAAGCTATGGAGCGAAGGGAATCCGTGTCACAAAAGCGGAGGAGATCAAAGCCGCGTTTGAGCGCGCGAGAGAAAATACAAAAGTGCCCACCGTCATTGAATTTATCATCGACAGGGAAGCGAATGTCATGCCGATCGTTCCACCGGGAAATGCGCTGGATGGAATGATACTGTAATATTGCATCCATTTGCCCATGTGATCCGTTATATATAATAGTTACTATTTTCCGGAAAGCATGAGGCGTGGATCATACAATGGAAAAAGGGAGAAGCCCGAAGAAGAAAAGAAAATTTATTAAAGTGATTATAACCTTGATCTTGATGTGGTTTGCGTTTGGCGTGATCCAAAACAGCGGTTCCATTTTCGCTTATTTCATGGAGCAAACAGGTGCGGACGCGGTTTTCCATCAAATCCCCGTCTCAGAAGAATGGAATTTGATCGTTGTCAACCGTTGGAATGAGATACCGGAGGATTATGAGGTGACGCTTACCGAGTTGGAAAACGGAGAGAAGGTGGACAGCAGGATCTATCCCGACTTGCAGGAAATGTTTGACAACATGCGGGAGGAAGGCATCTATCCTTTTGTGCGGGAAGGCTACCGTACGGCAAAAGAGCAGCAAGATATATTTGATGATAAAGTATTTGCTTACAGAAAGGAAGGGTATTTCCGGGCAAGAGCGGAGAGGCTGGCAAAAGAGTGGGTGGCATTACCCGGGACAAGCGAGCATCAGCTTGGGCTGGCGGTCGATATCAATGCCGACAAGGGACATTCCGACAATGAGGAGGTATACGAGTGGCTTGCCGAAAATGCGTACAAGCATGGTTTTATCTTGCGTTATCCACAAGGGAAAGAGGACATCACGGGAACGGCATATGAGCCGTGGCATTATCGGTATGTGGGAGAGGAGGCGGCGAAGGAGATCTTTGACCGTCAGATATGCCTTGAGGAGTATTTCGGGAAATGATAGGGAATCAATTAAAACTTGACTGAGAGACAAAATAAAAGGACTTGACGAATCTGGAAATCCATTGTATGATACAAACATACCGTTGGTATGTAAAAAGCAAATCGCTTTGCAATTAACTTAGGAGGGATAACCTTGGCGCGCAATAAATATCCCGAAGAAACCGTAAACCTGATTCTTGAGACAGCGACGCGGCTGTTTGTACAAAAGGGCTATGAGCGGACTTCCATACAGGATATCATCGACAACCTTGGCGGATTGAGCAAGGGCGCGATCTATCACCACTTCAAGTCCAAAGAAGAAATATTTATCGCCGTGATGAACAAGATGACGGAAGAATCCAACAAAAAGCTATTTGAGATCAGGAACGATCCCGATTTGACGGGAAAGGAAAAGCTGAAAAAGCTTTTGCAGGACTCGGTAAACGTCCCCGCACAGGACAGCGCATTTACCGCTGCCCCAAATATCAAATCAAGTCCTGCTCTTGTTTCCGGTATTTTAATGGAGTCAGTGGAAATCGTCGCTCCCGAATTCATTCTGCCTATCATAAAACAGGGGATCGAGGATGGCTCTATTCAGACCGAATATCCCGAAGAACTTGCGGAACTTATCATGCTTGTGGGGAACGTCTGGCTCGACCCTATGATATTTGACAACGATCCCGAAAAGATATACAGGAAATGCGTGATGTATGACAAAATGCTGCGGGGTTTCGGATTGGATATTATTGACGATAGTTTCTTTGAAAGATTACGCAGTCTTACAGAAATGTACTGCAAAAATAAGTAAAGCCTTTTTTTCTGTCCTTTTTGGGCAGAAAAAATTTACTCATTTATCATACCGACGGTAGGTATTAAAATAATAAAAGCAGAATAATAAATCGGAGGTACAAATATGAACAAACTTTTCAAACGCGATTTTACAATGGTGGTGATCGGTCAGATCATCTCGCTTTTCGGCAACGCTATCCTGCGCTTTGCCCTGCCGCTTTACCTGCTTCGCGAGACGGACTCTTCGTCCCTGTTCGGCGCGGTAACAGCCTGCGCATTTATCCCTATGGTGATTTTTTCCCTTTTCGGTGGCGTGATTGCCGACAGAAAAAATAAGCGCAATATCATGGTAGCGCTTGATTTTACAACAGCGGCGGTCGTTTTAGGATTCAGCTTTGCGCTGGGAAACGTTTCGCTTGTTCCTTTGATGATCGCGGTGCTGATGATACTGTACGGCATTTCGGGCATATATCAGCCCGCTGTTCAGGCGAGCATACCGCTGATTGCGGAAAGGCAATTTCTGATGCAGGGCAATGCGGTGATCAATATGGTAAGTACCCTTGCGGGTCTGCTGGGACCGATCATCGGCGGTGTCCTGTTCGGTGCATTCGGCATCATGCCCATTCTGTATATCAGCGTCGGCTGCTTTGTTTTTTCGGCAGTTATGGAAATTTTTATCCATATCCCTTTTACAAAAAATGCCGACGGCAAGAGCATTTTGGGCGCGGTGGGTTCCGATCTGTCGGACAGCTTTCGATTTATCAAAGTTGATAAGCCGATTTTTATTCCGGTACTTGGTATCCTGGCGTTGTTCAATCTGATTCTGTCAGCAATGCTGATCGTGGGGATTCCCGTGATCGTGGTACAGATTTTGGGAATGTCTGATACCGCCCTCGGCATAACGCAGGGCGCAATGGGGCTGGGAGGACTTGCGGGAGGAATGATTGCGGGCGCGGTGGCGGGAAAAATCCGTCTCAAGAACGGTTATGTATTTTTGATCATATGCTCGCTGGCAGCTGTTTTTATGGGAATTTCTGTTTTGGAAACAGTACCGAAAAATATCGGCTTTATCATCATAACTGCTGTAAGCTTTGGCGTGATGTGCGTTTCCACCATGTTCAGCGTTTCCCTGTTGACGGCGGTGCAGCAGCAAACCCCGCCGCATCTTCTTGGAAAAATCATGGCTGTGTGCATTGCCGTATCAGGCTGCTCCCAGCCTGTGGGACAGGCGGTATACGGCGTGTTGTTTGATGTTTTTGCCGACAAACCGTATTGGGTGATGATTGGCGCAGCGATTTTGGCTATGGCGGTTTCTCTGTACTCCAAAAAAGTTTTTGCGGTTCTTGAAAAAGAATCCGCCATGAAATAGAATGATATTATAAACTTTTTCATTTATGGAGAATATATGCTATAATGAGCGTTGGCAGGAACAGGTATTTTCTGCCGGCGTTTTACTTTGGGGCATTCTATAACATGGAGGAAAACATTATGGCAATCGAAAGAGTAAAAACCTATTTTGAGCAATTTGGAATGGAAGATAAGATTCAGGAGTTTGACGTTTCCAGCGCCACGGTGGAACTGGCGGCGGCGGCCCTTTCCTGCGAGCTTGCGAGGATAGCAAAGACGCTGTCCTTCATGGTGGACGGAAACGCTCTGCTGATCGTGGCGGCAGGGGATGTGAAAATTGACAATCACAAGTACAAAGAGCAGTTTCACACGAAGGCAAAGATGCTGACGCCGCAGGAGGCGGAGACACTGGTGGGACATGCCGTGGGCGGTGTCTGCCCGTTTGCGGTGAATGAGGGCGTGAAGGTGTATCTGGACGAGTCTTTGAAACGCTTTGAGACGGTATTTCCCGCCTGCGGCAGCTCCAACAGTGCGATTGAGCTGACGATTCCGGAATTGGAAAAATACTCCGGTTCTGTGGGGTGGGTGGATGTCGGTAAAGGATATTAAATAATGCTTTTTCCATGAGAAAATTGATAGTATAATAGCGAAATGATTCCGCTTGCATATAATATTGTAATCGTTTTTTTGAGGATATGTATATGGATCGGATTCATCAGTTTTTGTGTGAAGAAAAGGCAAAGATAGAAAAGAGCGACTATGCGTTTCCACCGCAGCACCAAAACAGACAGCCGGGCTTTGAGTATGTCATGCAGCCGCTTCCTGTTTCGGAATGCGGAAAGCAGTGCAGAAAACTGGAAAACAAGGTTGCGCTGATCACGGGCGGAGACAGCGGGATCGGCAGAGCCGTTGCCTATGATTTTGTCAAGGAAGGCGCATCGGTCGTAATTGTCTATTACGACGAGGAAGTTGACGCCAGAGAGACGGTGGAGAGAATCAAGGAATTGGGCGGAGAATGCCTGCTTTTGTGCGGTGATCTAAAGAATCCGGGCTTTGCGAGCCATTGTGTGGATAAAACAATAGAACGTTTTGGGAAACTGGATATTTTGGTGAACAATCACGCCATGCAGTTCATCCACAGAAGCATTCTGGATATCCCCCATGAGGAATTGGAATTTATATTCAGAAATAATGTATTTTCTTTCTTTTATCTGATCCAATCTGCGCTGCCCCATATGAAAAAAGGGGCAAGCATCATCAATACCACTTCGGTGACCGCCTATGAGGGTAACAAAGATTTGATCGACTACAGCGCGACCAAAGGCGCGATCGTGGCATTGACCAGATCGCTGTCCCTGTCATTGGCGGAAAAAGGGATCCGGGTCAACGGGGTTGCGCCGGGACCGATCTGGACGCCGCTGATTCCCGCTTCTTATTCAGCCGAGGAAGTTGCCACCTTCGGCAAGAAAACTTCTCATGTTCCCATGGACAGGGCAGGTCAGCCGTGCGAGGTGTCGCCGTGCTATGTGTTTCTCGCATCCGATGACGCCAGTTATATGACAGGGCAGGTGCTGCATCCGAACGGCGGGACGATCGTGGGATCCTAAAGATTTCATTCCCTTTCAGAAGGTGTTTCGTTCCCTTACGGCTGACAACGCCGTATCTTGGGCGATATAATAGGAAAGAATTGTAGGTGATAAGATTGAAGATAGCCATATGTGATGACGAGAAAGCCGTTCGGCAGCAAATACAGGAATTGTTAGAAAAAGAAATACCGGGCGTATGCCCGGAACTGTACGAGACGGGAGAGAGCTTACTTGCCGCAGAGAAGCAGTTTGATATGATTTTTCTGGATATCCAGATGGCGGGGGCGGACGGCATTGAAACGGCAAAGAAACTGCGCGAGCGGGACGCCTTAAAAGGAGAGGAAGAAGCCATACTGATCTTTATTACAGGTATCAAGGAATATGTCTTTGAAGCCTTTGACGTTGCGGCTTTCCATTATCTGCTAAAGCCGATTGCGGAGGACAAGCTAAAAGAGGTGCTTTGCCGTGCCGTAAAGGAGCTGGAAAAGAGGAAAAGAGAACGGCGGCGGACGGTATTTATCAAGACGAGGAATCGGAGCTATACGCTTGATGCAGACAGCATCCTTTATGTCGAGAGCAGGGGGAAGAAAGTTGAAATCCATACCGTGGAAGAGAGCATAGAGGCATACAGTTCCATGAATGAAATGGAAGGGCAGCTGGGGGAGAGCTTTTATCGCTGTCACAGGGGATATTTGGTAAATATGGCGTATGTGGCGGAGTACGACAGCGAAGGCATTACTTTGCAGAACGGGGAGCGCGTCTATCTGGCAAAAGAAAAGTATGGGAAATTTGTAAAAGCCTATATGCGGTATCTGAGAAACGAGGTGCGCGCGGATGATTGATCAATTTGCGAGGTTGACGGAGATTTTACAAAACCTGTTTGAAGGCTACTGCATACAGTTCTTTTTCGGCAGATTTGCCGAACCCCGATTGCATAAGATAAAGAATGCGCAGTGGATCACCTGCATGGTTTGGTTCCTGATCAAGATGGCTGGCGGGAATCTGTTTCATGATACGGACAGTGTAACGCTGGTGGTAAGTCTGCTTTTTGGAACAATGGTTTTATTTGTGTTCTGTATGTGTTGGTATCAGGGGAATATTCAGTTGAAACTTTTTCTTGTGATACAGTTTGTTTCTCTGCGCGAGCTGGGATTTCTGGCTGCTTACAGTTTCCTGTATTTTGGAAAAAGTCTGATGGACATGCTGGCAGATGGAATGGGCGACAGCACAGTCTCCGTGGAATCTTTTCTCATAGCGGTAAATGCACTGGGCTGCTTATCGTTAGCAATCATGTCAGTCATAAAGTATGCGCTGCTGTTTGCTGCGTTAAAGAAGATTGTAAAGAGCTGTCACGATAGGGAAAAAGGGAGAATGGGGAAGGAAGTGATTTTTTATCTGCTGCCGGCCGGGGCGGGGGTGTTGGTTTCGACGCTTGTACGCCTGCTTTTAGTCACGGTTGCGGATGGGGTTCCGGTATTGCTGTTTGACAGCTATCCGGCGCTGTATTTCATCATTCCCATGCTTGCATTGGTGCTGCTGGGGGCAATCGTTTGCAGCTTCCGCATTTATCAGGATATGACGGCGCTACAGGAAGAACAGGCGGAAAAAATTATATTGGAAAATCAGATTACCCAGATGCAGCATTCGATGGCGGAGATGGAACATCTGTATGACGGGATCCGTTCAGTCAGGCACGATATGAGGAACCACATGACGGTTTTGCAGAATCTGCTGTGGAAAGAAGAAGGCGGGGAGAATGAGGAGATTCGGCAGTATTTTGCGGATATGGTGCAGTCGGTGGAGCTGCTTGACAATCGGGTGCATACGGGAAATGCCGTCAGCGACGCTGTGGTGGGCAGTAAATTCCGCTATGCGGCAAAGCAGATTGAAGGGATTTTGCTGGATGCCGAAAGTTTTATGCTCTCTAATGCCGTCACGATACAGTCTTATGATATCGGGATTATCTTAAGCAACGGGCTGGACAATGCAATCGAGGCCTGTATGCGGATGCGGGAGAGACAGTCGGATGCGAGAGTCTATATCACGCTCCGTTCATTTCATGCGAAAAATATGTTTTTTATCGAGATCGAGAACAGCTTTGACGGCAGGGAACTGCCACGTGGAGACGGCGGACTTCCGCTGTCTACCAAAGAAGATCAGGAGGTGCATGGGATCGGGTTGAAGAACATCAGGAAATGCGCGGTGAAATATGGCGGCGATGTGGATTGTATCGTGGAAGGTAACAAGTTCACGCTGTCGGTCATGGTCAAGCGTTGATTTGCAGGGAGGAGCAAAGACGGTCCCGCATGACAGAGGGACTGGAATAGAAAACAATCACAATGGAGGACATAAAACTATGGGGATACAACCGTTAGAAGCATTGGGCAATATTGTTTTACAAAGTGGCACCAATACCGTCACGGGGCGGAAAAACAGCCTGTCCTTTCCCGAAGTTTTTTCGGCAGTCAGAGGGACAAACCAAAAGACAGAAGCAAATGCCTTTTCTGCGGCATTCCCGACAAACGATGTGAGCATAAAAGCGGGAAATTGTGAGGTGGACGATGAGATCTGGCAGCGAAAAGATTTTCCGGCATGGCGGTATTTTCAGGAGGATGCAGATGCGGACTGTTTGAACCACTGGAAACCGAGAACCAAAGAAGCGACGGGAAAAGAAACTTATATCCAAAGCGAACTCAAAAAGGTCGGGCAGGGAAAAATGGCGGTGATCATGCCGGAAAACTTGCAGGAGAAGATGAAAACTGACTCAGGGTATGCGCGGGAAATTGCAGAAAAAGTGCAGGAATGGAAGATCAATTATGACAAAATGGATAATGCGCTGGCAGCTTCGTACGGCAAAGATGCAGCGTTATATCAGAGATCGAAAAGCTACTGCCTTCAGCTGAACGAAAAGGGCGACGTCAAAAGGTATATGGTAGTCGGCGGTGGTATGGATACGAAAAAGGCAGCTGATCGGGAGAAAACGGACGCACAAACGCTGCAAAATGCGCTCGTCCAATCGATTATACAGATGACGCTGCAAAACGGGACGGCAAATATGCTGTCAAATTATGGACAGTTAGGTTATGCTAATTTTGGCTTGACGGATAATGCCATGATCGCGCCCTATTTCGTCGATTTTTATAAGTAATGCACCACTTTACAACTTTTTAAAAGAAATGCCGCATGAGACACTTTAAGTGTATAA